>JAEEGG010006017.1_pt1 | contig 28566 bp, 20 predicted proteins | sample 9134161 | NCBI WGS metagenome assembly JAEEGG01 (sample SAMN16246543, study PRJNA631951) | gut metagenome | biome: gut microbiome; feature: rumen; material: CR-attached | host: Bos | place: Iran: Karaj | collected 2018-10 | reverse complement strand
GAAATACACCATCCGCGCCCCCCGGCCCGATTCCGACGGCCGGAATTCCTTTCCCTCCGGGCACACCGCCACGGCCTTTATGGGCGCCGAACTTGTCCGCCACGAATACGGTCCGCTCTGGGGCCTCGGCGCCTACGGCATCGCTACGACCACGGCCATCATGCGCATCTACAACAACCGGCACTGGACCAGCGACGTCCTGGCCGGGGCCGCCATCGGCATTCTCAGCGCCAACGTCGGCTACTGGCTTCTGCCGCTGGAACGCCGCCTGTTCCGTCTGGAACATCATCGGAAGAAATGGGTGGCCGTCCCGTGGTGCAGCGGCGAGGGACAGTACGGAATGTCTTTCGCGATGGTTTTCTAGGCCTCGCCGTCCCGGTCCGGAATGAGCCGCCGGATCGGTTTGAGATGGTAGAAGAACCGGCTTGCGATCACCCTCAGTACCGTATAGGCCGGGATGGCCGCCAGCATCCCGACGATGCCGCCGATATGGCCGGCCGCAAGGAGGACAATGAAGATCTCCAGCGGACTGGCCTTGATGCTGGTCGAGTAGATGATCGGCTGGAAGACGAAGTTGTCGATGAGCTGGGTAGTGAGCATCAGCAGCAGGATGATGAGGGCGAATACCCAGATGTTGACATTGAGTCCGACGCCGGTGCCGAGCTTGAGGATGACGGCCAGGATGACGCCGATGCCCTCTCCCATCAGCGGCCCCACATAGGGGATGATATTGAAGATGCCGGCCAGGAAAGCGATGCCGATGGCGGCCTGGAATCCGATCCGGCCGACGCTCCACAGAAGGATGAAGTTGATGAGCGCCACGCCGACGACTTCGATGATCATGCCTACGAAATACCGCGACAGCAGGTGCTCGATCTCGCCGAGGGCCTTGCGGACCCGCTCTTCATATCTGTCCGGCACCAGGGCGCAGACGATCTTGGAGAACAGTTCGCGGTCTCGGATAAAGAAGAAGGAGATGAAGATGATCGAGAACAGGGCGACGGCGACGGTGGAAACCAGGGAGGCGACCGAGCCGATGAGGGATTTCATCATTCCGGACAGGTCCGACAGGTTGACCGCGTCCTTGATCTGGTCCAGGAGGACGACCTCCAGGCGGAAGTCATTTCCGAGGACGGGGAAGGTGTCGATGAGCCAGTCGTTGACGTTGCGGAGCGGGTTGGCGGCGGTGTAGCCGGCTGATTCGTCGACGGCGGCGGCCTCGTTGACGATGCCCGTGATCACCGGGAAGGTCTCGCCCACGATGACGCCGATGCCCAGGAAAACGATGATCAGCGAGAGGATCGCCGCGAGGGCGTCCGGCATCGATTTCCCTTTGATGCGGATTTTCTTTATCAGCGCGGCCAGGGGAATGCCGATGAGCGACACGACGAACGCCAGCGCGACATAGACGATGACGTTGCTGAAGAAGTAACACAGCGCCCCCAGCAAGGCGAGGGTTCCGAGGATAATCAGGTACCGGGCGAGCCGGTCGAGGCTTCTTTCTTGGATTTCTTCCATTTTTTTCTGAAAAATTTTAGATGTGCCTCGGTTCGGCACAATGAGGCGCTATCTTTGCATCAGAAACAAAAATGAACGCGATATGAAAAACACGGATTTCAACTTCAACGCCCTTTCGGCCCTCGTCTCTTCCGACGCTTCCCTTCAGGCTCTCAAGGATATGATCGACACCCTCGGCCTCGAGATCGAGGACGTCAAGTCTCTTTGAGGGTAACGGCGGTGCTCTTCTTGTCCGGGGCCAGCCCGACCTTGAGGACGCGCGGCTCGTCGCCGGGGGCGGATTTCGCGTGAAGGATCCGGTCGGCGATGATAAACTCGGACACGGGGTCTTCGATGTGCCGCATGATGGCCCGCTTCAGGGGCCTTGCACCATAGGCCGGGTCGTAGCCTGCCTCCGCGACAAACCGCTTGGCCGCAGGAAGCACCTGCAGTTTGTAGCCGGCTTCCAGCGCCCGTTTCCGGAGACTTCCCAGCTGGATGTCGATGATCTTCTCCAGATCCTCCTTGGTAAGGGAATGGAAGAAGACCCGCTCGTCCACGCGGTTGATGAATTCCGGCGGGAACGCTTTCTTGAGCGCTTTCTCCAGCACGCTTCTGCGGTCCATCTCCACATTCTTGCCGGCCGTGGAGAATCCCACGCCGCTGCCGTATTCCTCCACTTCGCGGGTTCCCACGTTGGAGGTCATGATGACGATGGTGTTCTTGAAGTTGACCGTGCGGCCGATGCTGTCGGTGAGGCGTCCCTCGTCCATCACCTGCAGGAGCAGGTTGAAGATGTCGGGATGGGCTTTCTCGATCTCGTCGAGCAGCACGACGCAGTAGGGTTTGCGCCGCACCCGTTCGCTGAGCTGTCCGCCCTCCTCGTAGCCGACGTAGCCCGGAGGCGCGCCGATGAGCCGTGAGACGGAGAACTTCTCCATATATTCGCTCATGTCGATCCGCACCATATTGTCTTCGGAATCGAACAGATACTCCGCCAGCGAGCGGGCCAGCTGCGTCTTGCCGACGCCCGTGGGACCGAAGAACAGGAAAGTGCCGATGGGCCGGCCGGGATCCTTGAGCCCCGCGCGGTTGCGCTGGATGGCCCGCACCACCGTGTCGATGGCCTCGTCCTGGCCGATGATCCGGCCACGGAGCCGTTCGCGCATCTTGAGGATGCGTCCGCCCTCCGACTCGGCGACGTTGCCGGCCGGCACGCCGGTCATCTTGGAAATGACCGTGGCGATGTCCTCCCTGTCGACGACGGAGCCGCCGCGCCGCTTCCGGGCGAGGTTGAGGCGGACCATCGATCCGGCCTCGTCGAGGGCGTCGATGGCCTTGTCGGGGAGGGAGCGGTCGGTGATGTACCGTTCGGTGAGGGTGACGGCCGCTTCGATGGCGGCGTCCGTATAGGTCACGTGGTGGAACTGCTCGTAGTTGGCCCGGATGTTCTTCAGGATTTCGACGGACTGGGGAATGTCGGTGGGTTCGACGGTGATTTTCTGGAACCGCCGGTCTAGGGCGCCGTCCTTTTCGACGATCTTGGTGAATTCGTCCATGGTCGTGGCGCCGATGCACTGGATCTCGCCGCGCGCCAGGGCCGGCTTGAGCATGTTCGCCGCGTCGAGGCTGCCTCCGGCGCCGCCTGCGCCCACGATGGTGTGGAACTCGTCGATGAACAGGATCAGGTCGGGATTGGAGGAGGCCTCCTTGATGATCAGTTTAATGCGTTTCTCGAAGTCGCCGCGATAGCGCGTACCCGCCACGATGGAGCCGATGTCCAGGGAGACGATGCGCTTGCGGGCCAGGGCGGGGGAGATTTCGCCGGAGGCGATCCTCAGGGCGATTCCCTCCACGATGGCGGATTTTCCGACGCCGGGTTCGCCGATGAGCATCGGATTGTTCTTCTTGCGGCGGCCGAGGATCTCGATGACCCGGGCGATCTCCGTGTCGCGGCCGATCACCGGGTCGAGCCGGCCTTCGCGGGCGGCCTGGGTAAGGTCGTGGCCGAATTCCGTGATGTCGAGCCCCGATCCCTTGACGCCGGCCATATCGTCATCGCCGTCTTCCACTTCGTTGCTGGCGGCCGGCCCTTCCTGGCCGGATTCGGTGGCGGGGGAAGGCGTATCGAGCATCCCGGCGGCCTGCATGTGGGTGAGCGCCCGGCCGTAGTCGAGGCCGTGGTTGCGCAGGTAGTTCTGCCCGAAGCTGTCGACCGAGCGGAGCAGGGCCAGCAGCAGGTGGTGCGGCGCCGCCTCCCGGGCGTGCATCCGCGTCGCCTCCAGGATGGTGATGTTCAGGATGTTCTGCGCCAGGCGCGAGAAGGTGATGTTTTCGAGTTCGGAGTAGGGGATGCTTTCGTTGGTGAAGATCCGCCCGTCGATGAACTGCTTGAGGTCGGCGGTGTCGATGCCTTCCCCGACGAGGGTGCGGAAGGCGTCGTTGTCTTCGTGGCGGATGATGCCGAGAAACAGGTGGTCCGCGCCGATGCCGTAACTGCCGGTGCGCATCGCTTCTTCCCGTGCGAATTTGATGATCCCGTTGAGGTCTTCGGAGATTCGGATATCCATAAAATAAAGCGTTTCGTTTCGGATACGCAAAAATACAAACCCTATTTGAAAATTTCAATAATTTTATTAAATTTGCACGATTATATAGGAGATAATTTTTTACTATGGATAAGAACGAAGAGAAAGACTTTATCGAAGAACAGACCGGCATCATCGAGCCGGTGGAAATAGACAAGGAAATGCGCACGGCGTACATCGACTATTCGATGTCCGTCATCGTGTCCCGCGCCCTTCCCGACGTCCGCGACGGACTCAAGCCGGTCCAGCGCAGGGTGTTGTTCGGAATGGACGGAATGGGGCTCAACTATTCCTCCTCCACCAAGAAATCCGCCCGTATCGTCGGCGAGGTGATGGGTAAATTCCATCCCCACGGCGACAGCAGCGTCTACGACGCGATGGTGCGTCTGGCTCAGAACTGGAACCAGCGCTACCCGATGGTATGGCCGCAGGGCAACTTCGGCTCGATGGACGGCGATTCCCCCGCCGCGATGCGTTATACCGAGGCCAAGCTCGAGAAGATGGCCGAGTGCGTCCTCTCCGACCTCGACAAGGATACCGTCGACTTCGTCGGCAACTTCGACGAATCGCTCCAGGAGCCGACCGTCCTCCCCACGCGGGCGCCGCTCCTCCTGCTGAACGGCTCCGCCGGCATCGCCGTCGGTATGGCCACCAACATGGCCCCGCACAACCTCGGCGAATGCTGCGACGCCATCTGCGCCTACATTGACAATCCCGCCATTACCACCGACGAACTGATGCGCTATATCAAGGGCCCCGACTTCCCGACAGGCGGCATCATCCAGGGCGTCGACGGCATCAAGGAGGCCTACGAGACCGGCCGCGGTAGGGTCGTCATCCGTTCCAAGACCGATATCGAGGTCGCCGACAACGGCCGTGAGACCATCGTCGTCACCGAGATCCCGTATATGGTCAACAAGAAGGACATGATCGAGAAGATCGCCCAGCTTGTGGAAGACAAGCGCATCGAGGGCATCGCCGAGATCAACGACGAGACTTCCCGCGAGGGTGTCCGCGTCGTCATCCGCCTCAAGATGGGCGCCAACTCCAACGTTGTGCTCAACAGTCTCTTCAAGTATTCCCCGCTCCAGTCGAGCTTCGTGTTCAACAACGTCGCCCTCGTCAAGGGCCGTCCGCGCACGCTCAGTCTCAAGGAGCTGCTTTCCAATTTCGTCGACTTCCGCCACGGGGTCGTCGTCCGCCGCACCCGCTTCGAACTGGCCAAGGCCGAGAAGAGGGCCCACCTGGTGGAAGGTCTCCTCAAGGCGATGGACGTCATCGACGAGATCGTCCACATCATCCGCTACGAGTCCAAGACCACCGACGACGCCAAGCGCATCATCATGGAGCGCTTCGGCTTCACCGATCCGCAGGCGACCGCCATCGTCGAGATGCGTCTCCGCCAGCTCGTCGGACTCGAGCGGGAGAAACTCCAGAACGAATACGACGAACTGATGAAATTCATCGCCCGCTGCAACGAAATCCTCGGCAGCGAAGAGATCCAGCTCGGCATCGTCAAGGAAGAGACCCTCGAACTGAAAGAGAAATACGGCGACCCGCGCCGCACCGAGATCAATCTCGCCGTCGGCGACTTCAACCCCGAGGACTTCATCGTCAGCGAGGACCAGGTCATCACCATCTCCCACCTCGGCTACATCAAGCGCACCTCGCTCACCGAGTTCCGCACGCAGAACCGCGGCGGTGTCGGTCTCAAGGGCAGCGCCACCCGCGACGAGGACTTCATCGAGCACATCTACATCGCCAATACCCACTCCACGCTGCTGCTCTTCACCCAGAAGGGCCGCTGCTACTGGCTCAAGGTGTATGAGATTCCGGAAGGCACCCGCACCTCGAAGGGCCGCGCGATCCAGAACCTCCTCTCCATCGAGGCTGACGACAAGGTCAAGGCCTACATCAACGTCAAGAGTCTCAAGGACGAGGAATTCATCAACAGCCACTACATTATGATGGTGAGCCGCAACGGCGTCGTCAAGAAGACGCTGCTTGAGGCGTACTCCCGTCCGAGGACCAACGGCGTCAACGCCATCATCATCCGCGAGGACGACGAACTCCTCGAAGCCATCCTCACCAACGGCCGCTGCAACGTGATGATCGCGGCCAACGGCGGCCGCTGCGTCCGCTTCGACGAGGCCGACGCCCGTCCGCTCGGCAGGATGTCCTCCGGCGTGCGTGGCATCAATCTTGATGAAGGGGACTTCGTCATCGGTTTTGTCTGTCAGGATCCCGAGGCGGAGGATGCCGCCCGCAGGCAGGTTCTGGTCGTCAGCGAAAACGGTTTCGGCAAGCGTTCCGATCCGGCTGAGTACCGTCAGACCGCACGTGGCGCCAAGGGTGTCAAGACCATACAGATTACCGAGAAGACCGGATCGCTCGTGGCGATCAAGAACGTGACCGACGAAGACGACCTGATGATCATCTGCCGTTCGGGAATGACAATCAGGATGCCGGTGAGCACCATCCGGGTGACGGGAAGGGCCGCACAGGGGGTAAAACTCATCAACATCCGCGAAAATGACGCGATTGCGGCGGTGTCGGTGGTGCAGCATTCCTCCGAGGAAGAGGGCGAAGCCCCTGCAGCCGAGCCGCAGAAAGAAGAGAATACAAACGAATAAATTTATTGAAAATGAAAAAGATTCTGACCATTGCCGCTATGATTGCACTGAGCATGCAACTGGCGTTTGCGCAGTCGACCCTCGTCAAGAACGTCGAGAAGGCCAAGGCCGCGACCGAAGATGCCAAGAAAGCCACCAAGGTGGCGACCTGGCTCAATCTGGGCAAGGCGTACTGGGATGCCTACGAGAAACCCACCGCCTCGATTCCGATGGGAATGTCGGCGGCTGAAATGCAGATTCTGATGTCCGGCGAAAAGCCGCTTTCCACCGAGAACGTCACCCTTGGCGGCACGGTTTACGAGAAGCAGGTCTTCAAGGACAAGGAACTCTATTTCGCCCAGGGCCGTCTGCAGATGATCAACGTGACGAAGCCCGCGCTGGGCAAGAAGGTGGATGCGCTGGACGGCGCTTTCCAGGCCTATTCCAAGGCCGGCGAACTCGATGTGAAGGGCTCGAAGAAGAAGGATATCGTCACCAAGATCTCCGAGATCGACAAGGCCTATTTCAATGACGCCTATACCGCTTTCATCCTCGGCGACAAGAAAAAGGCCGCGGAACTCTTCCTGAAGGCCGGCAAGGTCTCCGCTTCCCCTTTCAGCGAGCGTCTGGACACCTCCGCTTTCTTCAATGCCGGTCTGGCTTATGTCGAGGAGAAGGATTTCGGGAAAGCCAGGGAATGCTACGAGCTTGCGCTCGAGAAAGGCTATGACAAATCCTCCAAGGGCGGCATCTACGCCTCTCTCGCGAATGTCGCTATGGAACTCAAGGATACGGTCGCTGCCAAGAAATATCTGGAAGACGGTTTCGCCCTCTATCCCGACAACCCGCAGATCATCACCGATCTGATCAACCTCTATCTCTGGACCAAGGGCAATCCCGAGGACATCATCAAACTCCTCGACAAGGCGAAGGAGCAGATGCCCGACAACGCCGGTCTCTATGACGTGGAAGGCGACATCTGGAAACAGCTCGGTAACCGTGACAAGGCCATCGCCGCCTATAACAAGTCTCTGGAAGTCAATCCGAAGGGTGATTATCCCTACTATGCGCTCGGCCGTCTCTACTGCGACTGGTACAACGTCCTCGAGGAAGAGAAAGCCCAGATTGACCTGCGCGACTACAAGAAGTACGACGAGGCCGACAAGTTCAGCAAGGAGACCCTCTCCAAGAGTATCGAGCCGCTTGAGAAGTGCTTCGAAGTGAGCACCCGCAAGGAGATGAAGCTCGCTTCCGCCGACCTCCTCAAGAAGGTCTACTTCCAGCTCCGCAATATCAAACCCGAGTATCTGGAACTCAACAAGAAGTATGACGAGATCTGCAAACAACTGCAGGCTCAGTAGTATTCTCGCCTTCGCGGCGGCGTTCCTTTTCCTGATTCCCGCGGCAAACGCCCAGTCCCATTCCTTCAAGGATGCGGAACAGATCCGGAAAGGTGTCGCTGTCGCCGCCAGAAAAGCCGCCAGGAGCGGAAAGTCCGCCGACTGGCTGCGTCTGGCAGAGGCGTACGAAGACGCTTATCGGTTTCCCCTCTCCAATCTTATTCCCGGAGAGGGGAATTCCGTGCGTACCCTCGCCGTCCGGGGGCAGCGTCCCAGGGAGATTATGGCTCCGACTTCAAAGGATGGTATTTACAGGAATGTCTATTCCGACAAAGACGTCTGCTTCGATGCGGACGGCAATCTGGTCGCCGTTGTGGTGACCCAGCCCGTGCTGGATACCGTGGATGTGCTGGAACGGGCATATGAGGCCTATCTCAAGGCCTATGAAACCGACCGCAAGGGCGCCTGCCGGCAGGTCGTTGCGGATGGATTCACCCGCCTCTCGGGGGAATGCCATATGCTGGCCGATATGGCTGCCCTGTTCGGCCGGGAAGAGGAGGCGGAAATGTGGTATCTGCGGGCTGCGCGGATCTCCACGACGCCGCCTTGCGAGACGCGCGACCTGGTGGCGCTGCACGTGGCCGAAGCCGTCGCGGACCGGGAGCGAGCCGCCGAAAGGGAGCGACAGCGCCTGGAGGCCCTCAGGGCAGCCGCGTGGAAAGAACTTGCAAGAGGTGAGACCCGGTATCGGGAGGGGCTCTCCCTGCTGGAGCGGGCTCAGGCGTTGCCTGCCGGCGACGACAGGGCGTTCGACGCCCTGCAGAAGCAGTTGACGGCGTGCTTCCGCGATGCCCTTGCTATTCTGGAGGATTGCGAGAGAGCGTCGGATGATCCGGCCCTCAGGCAGAAGGCGCGGCAGTTGCTTCGTCCCCTTCGCCTGTATCTCGGGCAGGGATCGAACTGAAAGCCTTTACGATCTTGGTGACGAGGGGATGACGGACGATGTCATCCTCCGTGAAGCGGATGCATTTCACCCCTTTGAGACCCTCCAGCAGCGCCATGCCCCGCAGGAGGCCCGAGTCGCTTCTGCGCGGGAGGTCGATTTGCGTGGCGTCGCCCGTGACGATGAATTTGGCGTTGGTCCCCATTCGCGTCAGGAACATCTTGAGTTGTCCGAGGTTGGTGTTCTGGGCCTCGTCCAGGATGACGCAGGCGCGGTCCAGCGTGCGGCCGCGCATATAGGCGAGGGGCGCGATCTGGATGGTGCCGTCAGCGATGAATTCCTGGAGTTTCCGGGAGGGGATCATATCCTCCAGCGCGTCGTAAAGCGGCTGCAGGTAGGGGTCGAGTTTCTCTTTGAGGTCACCGGGCAGGAAACCGAGTCGCTCGCCGGCTTCCACGGCCGGCCGCGTGAGGATGATCTTGCGGATTTCGCGGTTCTTGAGCGCCCGCACGGCGAGGGCGATGGCGATATAGGTCTTGCCGGTGCCGGCAGGCCCGATGGCGAAGAGGAGGTCGTTCTCGAAGTATCCCTTGACCATCTCCTGCTGATTGGCGTTGCGCGCCCTGATGGCGCGGCCGTCGGTGCCGTTAACGATGACGGCGTCTGATTCCGTCCGGTTCCTGAGTCTGTCGGCGGAACCCTCGAAGATGTCCTCCACGTCATAGACCGTGAGATTCATCTTGTGGTGGCGGCGGTCGATGAGCTGCTCCAGCCGGGAGGCGAATTCGGCGATGTCCTTTTCGCTTCCGTCCAGATGGATGTCCGCTCCCCGCGCCACGACCTTGAGGTCGGGGAAATACTGGCAGAATTCATCCAGAATCTTGTTGCCGGCCCCGTAGATGTCGACGGGGTCGATGGCTTCCAGGTGGAGTGTCTTTTTCATATCAGTCTTTGATGCCGGTTTTCTGCTTGACTTGCCTGTAGGTATTGACCATATTTGTATAATCCTCTTTCACTTTCCACGCATCCTGACGGTCGAGGTAATCCTTCACCGGCAGCACGCTGTAGCTCCGTTCGACCATCCCCGGCTTGGTGCACCAGAGGAAGGTGACCTCCGGCGCGGGAATGACCTTGTGCTGGGTGCCGTGGACGGCGATATCGACCCGGACGAGCGCTTCCAGACGGGCCGGGAGGTCGTTCTGGTTGGAGACTGCGTTGCCGAGGGAATAGACGACGGGGACTTCCCGGACCTGCCCGTCCTCGTCCGTGACCTCGAGGATTTCGATGTCCTGCACCACGTGCGGATGGTGTCCGACGATGACGTCAACCCCGTTCCGGGCCAGCCAGCGGGCCATTTCGCCCTGTTCCTGGTTGTGGCGGTGCTGGTATTCGACGCCCCAGTGGGGGATGGCCATAATGATGTCGGGATGTCCGGCTTTGGCCCGTGCCAGGGCGCGGGATATGTCTTCGCGGCGCATCAGATTGACCTTGGGCCAGAGGGAAGTGCCGCCGGAATTGGTGCCGTAGGTGAAGTTGAGGATGGCGATCTTGAGGCCCTTGACGATGACGAAGACGGGGTAGCGCGCTTCGTCCTCGGCCTTGCTGGCCGAGATGCCGGTGTAGACGACATTGTGCCGGGCCTCGAGCCGGTCGTAGGTGCGGATGGTCCGCCGCAGGCCCTCGGAACCCTTGTCGAGGATGTGGTTGTTGGCGGTGACGAGGACGTCGAAGCCGCAGGAGGTGATGTATTCGGGGTAAGAATCGGGTGCGGAGAAGGAGGGATAGCCCGTGAAGGGCGGCCCCGCGAGGGTGAATTCCAGGTTGCCGATGGCGAGGTCGGCCGCTTCGATGCGGTCCTTGACATGCATCAGGAAGGTGGTGAAATCGTAATGGTCGTGGTTGTAGCTGTCGGCGCCGGGGTGGGAGAGGCTGTAGACGCGGAAAGCGTCCCGCGACTGCGGGCCGTGCATCATCAGGTCTCCGACGAGGACGATCGAGACGGTGTCCTTGCGGAAGGAGAAGTCTTCAAAGGGAATCCAGGGCCTTTTGATCTGTGCGTCCAGGACGGCGGGCGACAACAGCAGCAACGCCGGGAGTAACGATTTCCATTTCATACCTGCAAATATAGCCAAAATCGGAAAAAATTGGTTATTTTTGTAGGATTTATATAGAATGGATGAAATTGCGGACTGTCATAACGGTGTTGCCGGGCGTGCTGCTGTTGGTGCAGGGGTGCGACTTTTTCCGGTCGCTGGCCGGAAGGCCGACCTCGGCGGAACTCGCCGCCCTGCAGTGTCCGGCTCCGGCCGATACGGCCCGGGCCGGGGTGACGGATTCCGCAGCGGTCATCCCCGGGGAGATGCCGGAGGAGATGATTTACCGCTCGACCGAGGAGAGTTATCTGGTCGTGGCGGGATGTTTCCGCGAGCCCCGGCACGCGGACCGTTTGGCGGCGGAATGCCGCCGGCAGGGGTATGAGACCTGCATCGTCGACTGGCACGGCCTCAAGGCCGTAGGCCTCTGCCCGACGGGCGACCGTGCCGAAGCGCAGCGCAATCTGCGCCGGCTCGTCTCACGGGGCGTCTGCCCCGGGGGGTCCTGGGTAATGGAAAAAAAGTAAGTAGATGAAACGTATTGCCGCCATAGCCGCATTTCTCGTGGCCTGTTTCACGCTCGAAGGACAGATCCGTCCGGGCAGCGTGCTGGATGACCTGGACGACAGCGAGACCGTCGCCGCCATCAAGGAGCATGTTAGGACCCTCTCCGCCGCCTCGATGGAAGGCCGCAAGGCCGGTTCGGAAGGGGAGCAGGCCGCTGCGGAATATCTGGAAACCGTCCTGCAGGGGTACGGTGTCGATATCCTTTCCGCAAAGGGGGGTGATACTTTCGGCATCCGCACCGAAAGCGGCGACACGCTGACTTCCCGCAACGTCATCGGCTACATCCAGGGGTATGACAGGACGCTCGGAGACCGGTTCATCGTCATCGGCGCCCGCCTCGACAACATCGGCAGCGACAGCTACACTGTGGACGGCCGGTCCCGCGAGCGGATCTATTACGGGGCCAACGGCAACGCCTCCGGCCTCGCCGCCCTCCTGGAAGTGGCCCGGATGCTCCAGACGAACCGGATCCTCCTGCGCCGTTCCGTGCTCCTGATCGGTTTCGGCGCCTCCCGCGAGACCTTCGCCGGGAGCTGGTACTTCCTCAACCGCGCCTTCAAGGATGCGGGAAACATCGACGCCATGATCGGCCTGGACATGCTCGGCACGGGCTATTCCGGCTTCTACGCCTATACGGCCTCCAACGCCGACCTCAACGAAATCCTCGGCATCGTCTCCTCCGACCTCAATCCGGTCACCCCCGAGATCACGGCGGCGGAGCCCTATCCGTCCGACAACAAGGTGTTCTACGACAAGCAGATCCCTTCCGTGCTGTTCACGACCGGGCGCTATCCAGAGCACGACACGGAGAAGGACACCCAGTCGATCATCGACTATGCGGGGATGGAGAAGGAAGTGGAGTATCTCTACAATTTCAGCAAATATCTCATCAACGCGCCGGCGCCTTCCTTCCTGCCCGTAACGGAGAAGGGGCGGTTCCGCGCGCTGGACGGCGTGATGTCGTATTACGAATGCGACCAGCGTCCGCTGTTCCTCAATTCGGCCGATCCGGGCGTATTCCTTCAGAAATGGGTATATCCCTATCTGAAATATCCCAAAGAGGCCGTCCGTGAGGGTATCCAGGGGCGTGTGATGGTGGATTTCATCATCGACGCCGAGGGCAATATCAAGAACGTGCACGTAAGCCGGAGCGTGGATCCGCTGCTGGACGACGAGGCCGTCCGGGTCATCTCCGCCTCTCCCCGGTGGAAGCCGGGGCGGTATCTGGGGAAAAAGGTTCCCGTCGCGCTTTCCCTCCCGGTGGAATTCCGCCTCGAGAAGAAGGCCTCCTTCGGCATCAACGGCTATAAGATCGGCAAAAAGAAGAAAAAATATTGATATGGATTACGATTTTTTAAAACTCGAGAAGAAGTGGCAGGAGAAATGGGCCGCGGAGAAAACATTCAAGGCGCAGGCGGATCCTTCCAGACCGAAGTTTTATGTGCTGGACATGTTCCCGTATCCCTCCGGGGCGGGCTTGCACGTCGGGCATCCGCTGGGCTATATCGCCAGCGACATCTATTCGCGCTACAAGCGGCTGAAGGGCTTCAACGTCCTCCATCCGATGGGCTATGACGCCTTCGGCCTGCCGGCGGAGCAGTATGCCATCCAGACGGGCCAGCATCCCGAGGTGACGACCGAAAAGAATATCGCCCGATACCGTTCGCAGATGGACCGGATCGGTTTCTCCTACGACTGGGACCGGGAGTTCCGCACCTGCGACCCCGACTACTTCAAATGGACGCAGTGGGCGTTCCTCAAGATGTTCGGCAGCTGGTACGACAAGGCTCTCGACAAGGCCCGTCCGATCGGGGATCTGGAGAAGGCCTTCGCGGAAGGCGGCAGCGCGGCCGTGGACGCGGCGGCTTCCGACGCGCCCGTCTTTACGGCTGCGGAGTGGAACGCATTCTCCGAGAAAGAGAAATCGGATGTCCTGATGCATTACCGCCTGGCCTACCAGGGCGAGACGTTCGTCAACTGGTGCCCGGGCCTCGGGACCGTGCTGGCCAATGACGAAGTGAAGGAGGGTTATTCCGTGCGTGGCGGCTTCCCCGTGGAGCAAAAGAAGATGATGCAGTGGCAGCTGCGCGTGTCGGCATATGCCGGCCGGCTGCTGGATTCGCTCGAGGCGCTCGACTGGTCCGATTCCCTCAAGGAAATGCAGCGCAACTGGATCGGCCGCAGCGAAGGCGCCGAGATGGTGTTCAAGGTCCGCAACGGTTCCTCCGAATACGATATGACCATCTTCACCACCCGGGCCGACACGGTGTTCGGCGTGACCTTTATGGTGCTTGCCCCCGAGAGCGAGTGGGTGGAGAAGCTTACCGCCCCTTCCTGCAAGGAGGCGGTCGAGGCCTATCTGGCCGAAGTCAAGAAGAAGACCGAGCGCGAAAGGATTGCCGGAAAGACCGTTTCCGGCGTCTTCACCGGCTCGTACGCCACCAATCCGCTGACGGGAAAGGAAGTGCCGGTCTGGATCTCCGAATATGTGCTTTCGGGCTATGGAACCGGCGCCATCATGGCCGTTCCGGCCCACGACAGCCGCGACTATGCCTTCGCGAAGAAATTCAACCTGCCCGTCATCCCGCTCATCGAGGGGGCGGACGTGAGCGAGTCGAGTTTCGACGCCAAGGAAGGCGTGATGATGAATTCCGGCTTCCTCGACGGGATGAGCGTGAAAGAAGCCATTCCGGCTGCCATCGCATATGTCGAGGCGCACGGGATCGGCCGCCGCAAGGTCAATTACAAGATCCGTGACGCCATCTTCTCGCGTCAGCGCTACTGGGGCGAACCGTTCCCGATCTACTACAAGGACGGCATCCCGACGCCGCTGCCGGAAGACGCCCTTCCGCTCCGGCTGCCCGAGGTAAGCGAATTCAAGCCGACCGAGGCCGGCGATCCGCCGCTGGCGAGGGCTGAGAACTGGACGTATGACGGTTATCCGCTGGAGACGAGCACGATGCCCGGCTTCGCGGGATCGAGCGCTTATTATCTCCGCTATATGGATCCGCACAATGACGAAGCGCTGGTTTCCCGGTCCGCCAACGAATACTGGCGGGACGTCGATCTCTATATCGGCGGCACGGAGCACGCCACGGGACACCTCATCTATTCGCGTTTCTGGAACAAGGTCCTTTTCGACCTCGGCTATGTCTGCGAGGACGAACCCTTCCGGAAACTCGTCAACCAGGGTATGATCCAGGGCCGCTCCAACTTCGTCTACCGGGTCGTCGGGACCAACAAGTTCGTCTCGCTCGGACTGAAGGATCAGTACAAGACCACGGAGATCCACGTGGACATCTCCCTCGTGCACAACGACCGGCTTGACACCGAAGCCTTCAAGGCCTGGCGTCCCGACTTCGCGGATGCGGAATTCATCCTCGAGGACGGCGAATACATCTGCGGATGGGCCATCGAGAAGATGTCCAAGTCGATGTTCAATGTGGTCAATCCCGATACGGTCTGCGATACGTACGGCGCCGACACGCTGCGGCTCTACGAGATGTTCCTCGGCCCGTTGGAGCAGAGCAAGCCCTGGAACACCAAGGGCATCGACGGCGTCAACCGCTTCCTCAAGAAGTTCTGGCGCCTGTTCTGGGACCGCGAGCGCTTCCTCGTGAATGACGAGGAACCCACCAGGGCCGAACTCAAGGCCCTCCACACCCTCATCGGGAAGGAGCAGGAGGATATCGAGAATTTCTCGTTCAACACGACCGTCAGCGCCTTTATGATCGCCCTTTCCGAACTCGGGGAGTGCTCCAAGCGCGCCATTCTCGAGCCGCTCGTCATCCTGCTTTCCCCGTTCGCCCCGCACATCGCCGAGGAGCTCTGGCATCAGCTCGGGCATGAAGGCAGCGTTGCGTACGCTTCCTATCCGGCCTATAATCAGGCCTATACGGTGGAGGATACCTGCACCTATCCGGTCTCTTTCAACGGCAAGACCCGGTTTATGGCCGACCTGCCGAAGAGTATGTCGAAGGAGGAAGTCGAAGCCGCGGTCCGCGCGATGGACCAGACGTCCAGATATGTCGGGGACGGCACGATCGTCAAGGTCATCGTCGTTCCGGGCCGCATCGTCAACATTGTGGTGAAATGATCAGCGCGAAGAAAATAGGGAGCATTCTCTGGGATTATTTCCTGATGACGGTCGGCTGCCTCATCTTCGTGATGGGGTGGACCTCCTTCCTCCTGCCGAACGAAGTCACGAGCGGCGGCCTCACCGGCCTCTGCGCCGTGCTGCAATATGCCACGAACGACAAACTGCAGGTCGCGTACACCTTCCCGGCCATCAACGCCGTCCTCATCATCACGGCGACGTTCGTCCTCGGGAAGAGTTTCGGCTTCCGGACCATTTACGCCATCGCGGTGTCTTCCCTGATGTTCGAGGTGATGCCCCGCTTCGAATTCCTCCAGGCGGTTCCCGGCAATTTCCTGTATCTGGACGAGAAGATCCTGATCCCGATCATCGGTTCCGTGATGGAAGGTATCGGCATCGGACTCATCCTGATGCGGGGCGGCAGCACGGGCGGAACGGACATCGCGGCGATGATCATCGGCCGTTTCTGGCCCATCACCCCGGGCACGGTCTACATCATCCACGACCTTGCGGTGATCGGTTCGCTGCTGCTCATCCCCGGAAAGACATTCCAGGATGTCGTCTACGGTTATATCTCGATGCTGACCTTCTCGTTTATGCTCGACTACGTGATTCTCGGGCAGAAGTCCACCGTGCAGATGCTCATTTTCTCGTCGAAGTACCCCGAAATCGCCGACTACATCAACAACAAGATGGAGCGCGGCGCCACGGTGCTCAAGGCGACGGGCTGGTATACCAAGGTGGAGCGGGACGTCCTTCTCGTGATTGTCCGCAAGAGCGAGGTCCACGACCTCAACAAAGTGATCAAGGATCTTGATCCCAAGGCCTTCCTTTCCATCTCGCCGGCCAGCAGCGTCTACGGAGAGGGATTCGAGGAGATCAAGGCGGGTATAGAAAGAAAGAAGAAAAATGTCGACGCTAAAAAGTAATTTCTGGACCTACGTCAAGGAGTACGCGATCATGATTGTCGGACTCCTCCTGTACACGGGGGGATGGACCGTGTTCCTGATGCCGAACAACCTCATCTCCGGGGGCGTGACGGGTATCAGTTCCATCATCCAGTACGCGACGGGAGGCGTCATCAAGGCGGGTTACAGTTACTTCGTGATCAACGCCATCCTCCTTGTCATCGGCTTCTGGGTCATCGGGAAGGGATTCGGCGGCAAGACCATCTTCGCGGTGGCCTTTGTTTCCGCGGCCCTCGTCTTTCTGCCGGAATGGATTCCGTACGAGATTATCGACACGCTCGCCATCAAGAACGGCAAACTGATGTCCGTGATCATGGGCGGCATCATGGCCGGCGTCGGCATCGGGATGTCGATCTCCCAGGGGGGCAGCACGGGCGGCACCGACATCATCGCCCTGGTCTATACCAAATACCGCAACGTCTCCCCGGGCAAGGTGATCCTGGCGCTGGATGTCGTCATCCTGCTGTCCTCGCTCCTGGTCCCGTCATACGTGAAGGTCGGAGACTCGCTGGAGCTGATGCCGTTCGCCGACAAGATCACGACCGTCGTCTACGGTCTGATCCTGGTGACGGTGTGCAGTTACGCGATCGATATGTACATCTCGGGTTCGCGGCAGAGCGTGCAGCTCTTTATCCTGTCGAAGAAATATGCCGAGATCGCAGATGTCATCACCCACGAACTGCATCGCGGCGTGACCGTGCTGGATGGAAAGGGCTGGTACACCCAGCATCCCACCGAGGTTCTGCTGGTCGTTACGCGCAAGTCCGACCTCAACCTTCTGCTGCGCTATATCAAGGCGATCGACTCCGAGGCCTTCCTTTCCGTGTCCTCCGTCAACGGCGTTTACGGGAAGGGATTCGACACGATCAAATTAAAAAAACGCACAAAAAGTTAAGGAAACACGCAAAACGTGAAAGAAACATAAATTTATTTTCCTTCAAGTCCTCTTAAACGTGATTTAAGAGGATTTTTTATTTTATAATTGTACTCCGAAATTTAGAGGTTCATTTATTCAAAGCAATCTCTGATTTAATTCTTTATAATGGAAACACTGATCATTTTGATTTTCGCCGCATGGGCGGCGACCGGAGTCGTACAAGACCGTAAAAAACTCAGGCAACCTTCCGGAAGGACGCTGCGGCTGTCGGCCCTGGCGCTGGTGGCTCTCCTGACGGGGGAGACCTTCCTTTTATATGGTACAGTCTGGCCCTTCCTGCCGGATGCCCTGGCGTGTGCGCTCGTGCTGATGCTCTCGGGACCGATGTCCTTCGAGCCGCCCCGGCGTCAGTATGTCCTGTCGCCGGCCGTTGCGGCGCTTTCCCTGGCGTTATTCGCCATTCCCCGCCTGGCGGGCTGGGATCCCGATTCCCTGCACGTGTGCGTACTGGTGTTTACGTCGCTTTCGGCGGCGGTCGTCTCCGGGGCTGGCGTTTATCTGTGGGTGAAGTCCCAGGATATCCTCTGCGACATCAGCCCGGCCCTGCTGGCGGAACTCTGGTACCGGGCGCGCAACTTCGCCCTGCTGCTTTTCGGCGCCTCGCTGGCGGAATGTCTGCCTCGTCTGCGGGGCGGGAAGTTCTGGGCGCTGATTCCGGGCTGTGGACTGCTGGCCCTGTTTGTCTGGCAATATGTCGTCTGTGCCTCCCGTTTTGTCTGTTATCCCCTGGAACGTCTTTCCCGCACGCCCGACCGGCCGCTGTCCAAAGAAACGGAGAAGGAGTATTACGATATGGTCTATAAGAAATGCTGCCAGTTTATGGAGACCAAGAAGTCATTCCTGGTGGAGGCCTTCTCGCTCTCGGATCTGGCGGAGGGCATCTTCACCAACAAAAGTTACGTGTCCAAGGCCATCAACCAGTCGACGGAGCTCAATTTCAGGCGCTTCGTCAACCGCTATCGGGTACAGTACGCCCAGGAACTGTTCAAGAAAAACATGTCGCTGAAAGTGGTGGAACTGGCGATGCTGTCGGGCTGCCATTCGGTGCAGACGTTCTGCGCGATCTTCAAACTGTTTACGGGAGTGACACCCAGGGTATGGTGCGACCGGGTGCGGAAGATGCCGTGATGGTGACTGGCTCCTTCCGGACGGGGTGGATGAAGCGGATTTCGTAGGCGTGGAGACTGATGCCGCCGTCCGGGTTGGAGCGGGGCGCACCGTATTTGAGATCGCCTTTGATGGGGCATCCGATGCCGGCGAGCTGGCACCGGATCTGGTGGTGCCGTCCCGTGAGGAGCCGGACTTCCAGAACGTGATACCGGTCGGTGTCGCCGATGTGCGTGTAGATGAGTTTCGCGCATTTGGCGCCGGGGGTGCCTTCGGGAACGATGAAGGATTTGTTGGCTTTTTCGTTGCGGACGAGCCAGTTCTCGAGGGTGGCCGACTTGACGGCGGGCGCCTTGCAGCAGAGGGCGCGGTAGGTCTTTTGGACATTGCCGTCGCGGAACATCGCCGTGAGCCGTTCCAGGGCCTTGGAGGTCTTGGCGAAGAGGCAGATGCCGCTCACGGGCCGGTCGAGCCGGTGGGGGACGCCCATAAAGACCTGGCCGGGCTTGTTGTCCCGCCGGGCGATGAAGGCCTTGAGGGTTTCGGGGAGGGGTTCGTCGCCGGTCTTGTCGCCCTGCACGATCTCTCCCGCCTTCTTGTTGAAGGCCAGGATGTGGTTGTCCTCGTAGAGAATCCGGCCGGCGATGTCAGCCATTTCCGCATCTGAAAGTGTCCTGTATACCATCTCTGTCAGTTTTACGATGCAAATATACTGACAATTTGGCATAAAAACCACTTGGCACAGGATTAGATATTTGGTGGGCGTCGGTTTTTCCGACAGATTGAACGAAAATTAAAAATAGGAGAAAATATTATGGGAAAAATTATTGGAATTGATCTTGGAACCACCAACTCTTGCGTGGCTGTGATGGAAGGCAACCAGCCGACCGTTATCATCAACAACGAAGGCCAGCGGACCACTCCGTCGGTCGTCGCATTCACCGAAGGCGGAGAGCGGAAGATCGGCAACCCGGCCAAGCGCCAGGCCATCACCAATCCGAACAACACCGTCTTCTCTATCAAACGCTTTATGGGCGAGACTTACGACCAGGTTACGACCGAGGTCGGCCGGATGCCCTACAAGGTCGTCCGCGGCGAGAACAACACCCCGCGCGTCGAGATTTCCGGCAAGATGTATTCTCCGCAGGAGATCAGCGCGATGATTCTTCAGAAGATGAAGAAGACGGCCGAGGAGTATCTGCGTCAGGATGTGACCGAGGCGGTCATCACCGTGCCGGCTTACTTCTCCGACTCCCAGCGTCAGGCGACCAAGGAGGCGGGACGCATCGCGGGCCTCGATGTGAAGCGTATCATCAACGAGCCCACGGCGGCCGCCCTCGCTTACGGCCTTGACAAGAAGAACAAGAATATGAAGGTCGCGGTGTACGACCTCGGCGGCGGCACCTTCGATATCTCCATCCTCGAACTGGGTGACGGCGTGTTCGAAGTCCGCTCCACCAACGGCGACACCCACCTCGGCGGCGATGATTTCGACCAGGTCATCATCGACTGGCTCGCCCAGGAGTTCGCATCCGAGAACGGCGGCATCGACCTCCGCAAGGACCCGATGGCCCTGCAGCGTCTCAAAGAGGCGGCCGAGAAGGCGAAGATCGAACTTTCGAGCCAGACTTCCGCGGATATCAACCTGCCGTACATCATGCCGGTGGACGGCGTGCCCAAACACCTGGTGCGCACCCTCTCCCGGGCGAAGTTCGAGCAGCTCTCCGACGCGCTCTTCCAGCGCAGCATCGAACCTTGCCGCAAGGCCCTTGCCGACGCGAAACTGAGCGCTTCCGACATCGACGAGGTCCTGCTGGTCGGCGGTTCGACACGTATCCCGAAGGTTCAGGAGATTGTGAAGGACTTCTTCGGCAAGGAGCCCAACAAGAGCGTCAACCCGGACGAGGTCGTCGCAATCGGCGCCTCCATCCAGGGCGGTGTTCTCGCCGGCGACGTGAAGGATGTCCTTCTGCTGGATGTCACTCCGCTTTCGCTCGGTATCGAGACCCTCGGCGGCGTAATGACTAAGCTCATCGAGTCCAACACCACCATCCCGGCCCGCAAGTCGCAGGTCTTCTCCACGGCGGCCGACAACCAGCCTTCCGTCGAGATCCATGTCCTCCAGGGCGAGCGCCCGATGGCCAAGGACAACAAGGAGATCGGTCTGTTCCATCTGGACGGCATCGCTCCGGCCCCGCGTGGCATTCCTCAGATCGAGGTGACCTTCGATATCGACGCCAACGGTATCCTCAACGTCTCCGCCAAGGACAAGGCGACCGGCAAGGAGCAGAACATCCGCATCGAGGCCTCCAGCGGTCTGAGCGAGGCGGAAATCCAGCGGATGCGTGACGAGGCCAAGGCCAACGAGGCCGCCGACAAGGCCGAGAAGGAGCGCGTCGACAAGATCAACAACGCCGACTCTCTCTGCTTCCAGGCCGAGAAGTTCCTCAAGGAGAACGGCGACAAAGTTCCCGCCGACGTCAAGGGCGAGGTCGAGAGCAACGTCAACCTGCTGAAAGAGGCCGTCAAGGCACAGAACCTTGCCGACATCGACCGCTACAGCGAAGCGCTCAACAAGGCCTTCGAAAAGATGTACCAGCAGACCCAGCAGCAGGCCGGCCCTCAGCCCGGCGGTCCCCAGGGCCCGTTCCAGGGTGGTCCGCAGGGCCCTCAGGGTCCCCAGGGACCTGACGCTCCCGACGAGCAGTAAACCGGTCTCTACTGAACATAATTCCCAGGCTCATGTCTGGGAATTTTTTTGTAAATTCGCGGAACAAAAGCACATTTTGCCATGGATAGAAGATCATTCCTGCTTTCGGGAGCCGCCGCGCTCCTTGCGTCCCAGCTGCCGGGTATCGCCGGTGTTCCGTCCGGTCTCCTTACAGAACCTTCCGCCGGACCGCGGAAAAAGGGGAGGGCTGTCCCCGCCGATGAAGATTTTATGAAACGCATCACACGCGAGGTCAAGCCGCTTGCGCCGCTGAACGTCAAGGAGATCAACCTCAAGGTCGGCGCCGAGTCGCCTTTTTCCGTGCTTCATCTGTCGGATACGCATATCGCCCGGGTCGACAACCGGGACGACGAGCGGAAAATCCGCCTGGCGGCCAAACGGAACCGCTGGGCACTGTGGGGCGAGCACTACCTTGACGAGGCGATGCGTTATGCGGCCGAGTACGGGATGTACCTGATGCATACGGGGGATCTGTACGACTTCGTTTCCGAGGCCAACCTCGATATGACCGCCATTCACATGGGCACCGCGGACTGGTTTGTCAGTGCCGGTAACCACGAGTACTCCAAGTATGTCGGTGAAGCAAAGGAAGATGAAGCGTACAAGGCCGACAGCCGTGACAAAGTCCAGGGCGCCTTCCCCAACGACCTTACTTTCGCAAGCAGGATCATCAACGGGGTGAACTTCGTCTCCCTGGATGATGTGTACTACAACATCACCGAGGCGCAGCATGCCCTGATGGAAGCGGAGATGAAGAAGGGGCTTCCGGTAGTGATGCTCTGTCACGTCCCGCTCTACACGCCTAAGCACTGCGAATACGAACTGGAGCATACGAAGGGCAAAGCCGCCTTCATGACCGGCGTTCCGCTGGAGATCACGTCGAATTACGACAAGGGTATCACGTATACGCCCGAAAAAGAATGGCGCAGACGGTCCCTGTCGCAGAGGGCCGACAAGCCGACGCTGGATTTTGTCGCCTGGCTTAAGGAACAGAAACTGCTCAAGGCCATCCTCTGCGGCCACCTGCACCATTTCTTCGAGGAACCGTTCTCCAAGACCGCTGTCGAATACACCGTCGACGCCACCTTCCGCGGCGGCGTCCATGCCATCCATTTCCGCTGATACGCCGGCTGTCTCTTCCCGAAAAGGTGTTGCGGCAGGAAGATTTGGCCCTTTCCGCTGAAATTCGTAACTTTGAAAACTAAAACGCTTTGTATGGGAAAAATCATTTTGACGGGCGACCGCCCGACCGGAAGGCTCCATCTGGGGCATTATGTGGGATCGCTCCGCAACCGGGTATTGCTGCAGAACGCCGGGGATTATGATAAAATGTTCGTCTTCATCGCCGACGTGCAGGCGCTGACCGACAATGCCGACAATCCCGAGAAGGTACGGCAGAATGTGCTGGAGGTGGCCCTGGACTATCTTTCGGTGGGGCTTGATCCGGAGAAGGTGACCATCTTCATCCAGTCGATGGTTCCGCAGCTGCACGAGATGACGCAGTATTTCTCCAACCTCGTGACGGTGGCGAGGCTCCAGCGCAATCCGACCGTCAAGACGGAGATCAAGATGCGCGGCTTCGGCGAAGAGGGCCAGGAGCAGGCCTTCGGCAGCGGCGTTCCCGTCGGATTCTTTACCTATCCCATCAGCCAGGCGGCCGACATCTGCTTCTGCAAGGCGACGACCGTTCCGGTAGGGGAAGATCAGGAGCCGATGCTGGAGCAGTGCCGGGAGATTGTCCGCAGTTTCAACAATACCTACGGCGAAGTGCTGGTGGAGCCCGAAATCCTCCTGCCGTCCAATCTGGTATGCCGGCGCCTGCCCGGGACCGACGGCAAGGCCAAGATGTCTAAATCCCTCGGCAACTGCATCTACCTGAGCGACGATTCCGCCGAGGTCAAGAAGAAAGTGATGTCGATGTTCACCGATCCGGGCCATCTCAAGATCGAGGATCCCGGCAAGGTGGAAGGCAATACGGTCTTCACCTATCTCGATGCGTTCGTGGAGGAAGGCGATTTCGAGCGCTTCTGGCCCGATTACAAGAACCTCGACGAGGTGAAGGACCATTACCGCCGGGGCGGCCTCGGGGATGTGAAATGCAAAAAATTCCTTCTCGCCGTGCTGAATGACCGTCTGGAGCCCATCCGGGCGCGCCGTCACCAGTGGGAGCAGGATATCCCGGGCGTGTATGAGATGCTCAGGAAGGGGAGCGAGGAGGCCGCGAAGGTGGCCGCCGCTACGCTTCATGAGATGCGTGACGCAATGAAAATCAATTATTTCGACGATGCTGCGCTCATCGCAGAACAAGCAGCAAAATATGGCAAAGACTGTTAAAAGAAATTTCCCCGTGACGGGGATGGGCTGCGCAGCGTGCGTGGCCCGCGTGCAAAGTCGCCTGGAGGAGCAGAAGGGTGTCCGGAGCGTGAATGTCAGTCTCGCATCGAATTCGGCACAGGTCGAGTACGATCCGTCCGTCTGCACGCCGGAAGGGCTCCGGAAAGCCGTGCAGGACGCAGGCTATGACCTGATTGTCGAGGGAACGGAAGACCAGGCCGACGACGAGGCAGGCCGACGACGGGAGGAAGACCGGACCGTCCTTCGGCGCCAGACCCTTGTCGCCATTGTTTCCGCAGCATTGATGATGACGCTCGGGATGGCTTTCCGGCCATTTCCCGGGAAGGGGTATATCCTCTGGGCCCTTGCGACCCTTGTGCTGGTCTATTGCGGCCGCCGGTTCTTCGCTGCCGCCTGGAAGCAGCTTCTGCACGGAAGCGCCAATATGGATACGCTGGTAGCCCTTTCGGTCACGATTTCCTACGGATTCAGCGTATTCAATCTTTTCTTCCCGGAGGTGCTGGCGGATCAGGGACATCTCTATTTCGAATCCTCGGCGATGATCATCGCCTTCATTCTCCTGGGCCGCCTCCTGGAGGAGCGCGCGAAGCAGGGTACGACGGCTTCCATCCGCAAGCTGATGGATCTCCAGCCCCGCACCGTGACGGTTCAGAAAGTGGAAGTGGAAGGCGGAATGCCGCTCTATAAGGAATATAAAGTGCCTGTGGACCAGGTTGTTCCGGGCGATATCGTCATCGTGAAACCCGGTGAGCGGGTGAGTGTCGACGGCGTGGTGACAGACGGCGAATCCTACCTCGACGAGAGTATGCTGACGGGGGAGAGCGTTCCGGTCTGGAAGACGCGCGGATCGGCGGTTTATGCCGGAACGGTCAACCGGGACGGTTCCTTCTTCATCAGAACGACCGGTGCGGGCGGCGATACGGTGCTCGCATCCATCATCCGGATGGTGCGGGACGCACAGGGCTCCAGAGCGCCCGTGCAGCAACTGGTCGACAAGGTGGCCGCGATATTCGTTCCCGTCATCATCGGCATTTCGCTCGTAACCCTGGCCGTGTGGCTCCTTTGCGGCGGTCCGGTGGCCCTTGCCTTGACGGCAATGGTGTCCGTCCTGGTCATCGCCTGTCCGTGCTCGCTCGGGCTGGCTACGCCGACCGCAATCATCGCAGGCGTCGGAAACGGTGCCTCCAGGGGAATTCTCATCAAGGATGCCGCCTCCCTGCAGGTCGCCTCGAAAGTGACCGCCGTCGTGCTCGACAAGACCGGTACCGTGACCACGGGAACACCCCGGGTCGTCTCGTCCTGGTGGCATCCCGCGCCGGGTGTCGACGATGCGCCGGACATTCTCTATTCGCTCGAACTCCGGTCCGGACACCCGATGGCGGAGGCGATCGTATCGGAACTCCGTGACAGGGCTTCGCAGTTGACCGTCCGGGAATTTGAAAATCTGCCCGGAAGGGGCGTGAAAGGGTCGGTCGAGGGGATCACGTATTATGCAGGCGGACGGACCCTGCTCTCCGAGGTGCTGCCGAATGAATCCGTTCCGGACGAGCGCGCCTCCGTATTCCTTTTCTCCGAGGCCGGAATCCTTGCGTATTTTATCGTCGCCGATACGGTGAAGCCTTCCTCGGCTGGAGCCGTGCAGGCGTTGTCGGACCTGGGGATCCGCGTCGTGATGCTGACCGGCGACAATGCCGCGTCTGCGGAAGCGGTGGCGGCGGAAGCTGGAATCCGGGATTATCATGCCGGCGTGCTCCCGGGTGATAAAGCGTTATATGTGAAGTCTTTGCAGGAAAAAGGAGCCGTGGTCGCGATGGTCGGGGACGGCATCAACGATTCGGCCGCGCTGGCGACCGCCGATCTCGGCATCGCGATGGGGAAGGGAAGCGACATCGCCATCGATGCCTCGATGGTGACGATCGTTTCGTCCGACCTCGGTAAAATTTCCTCCCTTATCGCCCTTTCCAAACGGACCGTCCGGATTATCCGGCAGAATCTCTTCTGGGCGTTTTTCTACAATCTGCTGGCTGTCCCGGTGGCGGCGGGCGTGCTTTATCCGCTTTGCGGATTCCTGCTCAGTCCGATGATCGCCGCGGCCTGTATGGCGCTTTCCAGCGTCTGCGTCGTGACGAATTCGCTCCGCCTGACGCGGCGGTAAATCATTCGGCCGGCGGCGGGACGACTCCGCTGTCAATCATTTCACGGAGTAGCGAAAGATATTCGCCGGAGGCGGTGCCGGGATGCTCGAAAGCGTCTCGGAGTTCTTTCAGGGCGTATCGGCCCCGGCGGGCGTCGATCCAGGATTTCAGGGATGCGGCGGTGACGGCGGGATTCTGCCTGCGTGTGCGGCAGATGTCGCAGCGGCCGCAGGGTTCGGCGTCTTTCTCTCCGAAATAGTCCAGCAGGAAGGACTGGCGGCACGTATCCTCCTCCTCGACGTATTCCTTCATCGCGGCGATCCGTTCGTCGAATTTCTCCTTGAGCATCTTGTATCGCGCCGGCTGCACGTCGAGGTTGCCGGGGCGGATGCGCTCGTGGTGCAGGGTGATGACGTCCGCGTGGTCGGCGGGAATGTATTTGATGATGTGCTCCAGGGCGAGCCCGTAGAGGAGCTGGCGGAGAGCGGGGACCGTGCAGTCCGCCTTCCCCGCGAGGTACTCTTCGTCAACGGTGTGCGGCCAGGAGAAGATGCCGTCGTAGGAGCGCATCAGCGCTTCGAGGATGACGCCCATCCTGTAGTCGGGCAACTCGATGTCGTTGAGGATTTTGCGGTCGGCGACGATCTGTACGCGGGTACGGATGTCAAGGTCTTCCGTGAGTGTCCAGTGCCCTGCCCGCTCCAGATAGCGGATGGCGTACCAGGCGCTGCTCCGGGAGAGTCTGAACTGGGCGGCGAAGGCGGCCAGGTCGAATTTGAGCTGCCGGCCTTCTCCGGTCTCGTAGGGCACCTGGAAGAAGACGTGGACTTTCTGGTAGATGTCGGCGATGTACTCCAGCGATGGGAAGGAGGCCGCGGCGATCTGCTTGAGGCGGCGGAGGTCGGAGGCGTTCCAGAGCAGGACGGCGTAGGACGGTTTTCCGTCCCTGCCCGCACGGCCCGCTTCCTGGAAGTAGGCCTCGGGGCTGTCGGGCAGGTCGGCGTGCACGACGAAACGCACGTCGCTCTTGTCGATGCCCATTCCGAAAGCGTTGGTCGAGACCATCACGCGGATTTCGCCTTTTTTCCATTTCTCCTGCCGATCGCTGCGGCTATTGGTTCCGAGACCGGCGTGGTAGAAGGAGGCGCTGACGCCCTCGCTCCGGAGGAAGGCGGCGGTCTCTTCGCAGCCCTTCCGGGAACGGACATACACGATGCCGGAGCCGTCGACGCCCTTGCAGATGCCTGCAAGTTGGCCGACTTTGTCGTCGCACCGGCGGACGATATACGACAGATTGGGCCGCTGGAAACTGCCCTTGAGGAGGTTTTTCTCTTTAAAACAGAGTTTCTCCATGATGTCGTCCGCCACCTGCGGCGTGGCCGTCGCCGTGAGGGCGATGACGGGCGCGTCCACCTGGGCGCGGAGCTCGCCGATGGCGAGGTAGTCGGGCCGGAAATCGTAGCCCCACTGAGAGATGCAGTGAGCCTCGTCGACGACGATATAGGAGATCTTGAGGATGGGCAGATAGGACTGGAACAACTGTGTCCCGAGCCGCTCCGGAGAGAGGTAGAGGAATTTGAAGTCTCCGTAGGCGGCATTGTTGAGGGCGGTGTCGACTTCCCGGCGGGTCATTCCCGCATGGATGGCGAGGGCGCGGACGCCCCTGTCGCGCAGGTTCTGCACCTGGTCTTTCATCAGGGCGATGAGCGGGGTTACCACGAGGGCGGTGCCGGTCGACATCAGGGCGGGAACCTGGAAGCAGACGCTCTTGCCGCCGCCCGTGGGCAGCAGCGCGAGGGTATCCTTCCCCGCCAGCGCGGAATCCACGATCTCGCGCTGCATCGGACGGAATCCGTCGTACCCCCAGTATTTCTTCAGTACCTGTTCCGGTGTCATACGACAAAGATAACCAAAAAAGCCGTCCCTCGCAATCAAAAAACGCCAGGCGGAGGGCCTGGCGTTTCGGGTCGGTGGCGTTTGACCGCCGTTTAGAGTTTCGGACCGGCCTTGACGAGGGCCTTGCCGGCGCGGTTGGACTCGTATTTGCCGAAGTTCTTGATGAAACGGCCGGCGAGGTCGCGGGCCTTCTCTTCCCAGATCTTCGGATCGGCGTAGGTGTCGCGCGGATCAAGAATGCCGGTGTCGACGCCTTCGAGTCGGGTAGGCACCTCGAAGTCGAAGAACGGAATCTTCTTGGTCGGGGCCTTGTCGATGGCACCGCTCAGGATGGCGTCGATGATGCCGCGGGTATCCTTGATGGAGATGCGTTTGCCGGTGCCGTTCCAGCCGGTGTTGACCAGGTAGGCCTTGGCGCCGCTCTTCTTCATCTTCTTCACCAGTTCCTCGGCATATTTGGTAGGATGCAGCTCGAGGAAGGCCTGGCCGAAGCAGGCGGAGAAGGTGGGCGTGGGTTCGGTGATGCCGCGCTCGGTACCGGCGAGCTTGGCCGTGAAGCCGGAGAGGAAGTAGTACTTCGTCTGCTCGGGGGTGAGGATGCTGACCGGAGGCAGGACGCCGAAAGCGTCGGCGCTCAGGAAGATCACCTGCTTGGCGGCGGGTCCGTGGCTGTCGGGACGGACGATCTTCTCGATGTGGTA
>JAEEGG010006016.1_pt1 | contig 28569 bp, 21 predicted proteins | sample 9134161 | NCBI WGS metagenome assembly JAEEGG01 (sample SAMN16246543, study PRJNA631951) | gut metagenome | biome: gut microbiome; feature: rumen; material: CR-attached | host: Bos | place: Iran: Karaj | collected 2018-10 | reverse complement strand
ACCTCTGATGTACAACAAATGGCCTATCTGGCAATGCTGGGCAGTATTCATGGGAGTTTGCTTGATCTCCATGGGTGTGATGCTCGGTATGGTGAAATGGCTGGAAAGAGTCGCTAAATAACATCAACCCCAATATGTTGAAAAAAGGCTGCCGCAAGGTGGCCTTTTTTATTCAATCCAAAATATAATCTACGACATTAGGGGTTTTAAAGTGATGCTGGACTACGACTTAGCAACAATGTATGAGGTAGAAGTGGCTCAATTAAAACGTCAGGTCCGTCGCAATTTAGACCATTTCCCAAAAGATTTCATGTTTGAGCTGACAACTGAAGAACTTACCGCTTTAAGGTGCCAAAATGGCATCTTAAAGACAGGACGTGGTCAACATAGCAAATACTTGCCCTTTGCATTCACCGAGGAAGGAGTTGCCATGCTATCAGGACTACTTCGAAGCAAAATCGCCATACAGGTTAACATCAACATCATGCGAGCATTTGTCGCCGTGAGACAAGCTGTTGCTGCTATGCAATCATCAGAACTACGTTATGAGCAACTCTCCCATAAACTTGACCAACTGAACGCTTACGTCGAAGACATCCTCCATGATCAGAATGACATCAACGAGCATCAGGAACAATTTAACAATGAATTTGCCTTGCAAATCGAGGTCATCAATGATGCACTGGACCAGTTGCGTGAGAAGAAAAACATGCCAAGTAATCCGATTGGATTTAAAATATAAGGCAAACGGTCTTCGTTACTGAAATTTTCTTATTTTTGCCATCTTATTTTTAAATTATGTCTCTGAATACAATAAATGTAGCTGATTTTAACTGGCAAATCATCCTCAACCCCAATGCCCAAGACCATAAGGGTTTGGAGCATTGGAACGAAATCGCGGCTAAACTCGATGAGCATCATGTACGCTATGAACTGCATCAGGCCAATGGTAGCCACTCCGGCATAGACCTTGCCCGCAAATTGTGTCAGGAAGGACAACGACACCTGATGGTGATTGGGGGTGACGGTACCATCAATGAAATTGTCAATGGTATTTTCACTTCAGGTATTGACACGCACGAAGTGTTTCTGGCAGTGATCCCGCACGGCCGTGGCAACGATTGGGCGCGTACACACCACTATCCTACAGATTATCTGGAAGCAGTAGAGGGGTTTCTGAAGGGGCGTTTTATTGAGCATGATGTGGGACTGACCAAGGTTTTTCAAGGAGAAAAAGAAATCGAACAGCGCTATTTCATCAATATCAACAGTTTCGGCTTTTCCGCCGAAGTGATATACGAAACTATTTATACTAAACCTAAATTCCTCAACATTTCCGTGTATATGCTGGGAGTGTTCCTTGCCCTGTTCAAGCATAAACCCATTCCTGTCATTATCAATTCCAAAGATTTTCACTATCAAGGCAAGCCTTTCCTTTTTGCGGTCGCCAACTGCAAGTATCACGGTGACGGCATGAAACAAGCTCCCGACGCCAGTTTTGACGATGGGGTGTTTGACGTGATTATCCTGCCACAAGTCGGCATACTGACGGTGCTACTCAAAATCAAACATATATTCACGGGAAAGCACATCCAAAAAATCAAAGGTGTGCAGTGCTATAGAACCAACAAGCTCAGCATTAGTGCGGAACCCTCCATTTTGGGTGAACTCGAAGGTGAACTGCTTTCACAAGGCAGATATGAGATAGAGATGTTGCCTTTAGCTTTTAACACACTGACTTTTATTGAATAACCAGCCATGCAGAAAGCCATTATCATAGCAGGCCCCTGTGCTGCCGAAAGCAAAGAGCAATTGTTTCAAACTGCCCGAGAATTAACGGAATCCTTGTCAGCAAAAGGACTTGCGCTCGATTTCTTCCGTGCCGGAGTTTGGAAACCCCGCAGCAAACCAGGCGATTTTTCGGGCATAGGCACCGAGGCTTTGCCATGGCTACAAGAACTACAGCAACAATTCGGGATTCCTGTTTGTGTTGAGGTCGGCACCCCAGACCAATTGGATTTATGTGAACAATATGACATCAAAGCATGCTGGATAGGAGCCCGCACCTCGGTAAATCCTTTCGATGTGCAAGCCATTGCCGATGCCGCAAAAAATCGTGATTTTACTGTCATGGTCAAGAACCCTATGGTTGCCGACCTAAAACTCTGGATAGGCAATATCGAGAGATTTCTCAATGCCGGCATCACCAAACTGATGGCGGTTCATCGGGGTTGTGCCGACAGCAACGAAAGTGTATATCGCAACAATCCCTCGTGGGAAATGGCCATCGACCTTAAAGTGCGCTATCCGCAAATTCCGCTGCTTTGCGACCCCTCCCATATTGCCGGTCAACGCCAATATATTGCACAACTTTCGCAGCTTGCGCTGGACTATGGCTTTGATGGCCTGATGATTGAGGCTCACAACCAGCCTTCCGCCGCACTCAGCGATGCGGAACAGCAGTTAACCCCAGCGGACCTAACGGAAATGCTGTCCAAACTTCAGTTTAAGGATACCATCACTTCTCCCGCTGAACATGAATTGCGAAAACAAAGAACATTAATTCATAATATCGACACCCAACTCAGCGTTTTATTGGGCAAACGCATGGAGATTGTGGATTCTATTGCCAAAATCAAAGCCGAGCACAACCTGCCGGTGGTACAACCCGAACAATGGAACAAAGTAGTACAAACATATCAGCAAAACTCTTTACAAGATATTGATTATCAAAATTTTATTGAAAACTTCTTAGAACTTCTCCATCAATCCTCCATCAAAAGACAAAGAAAATAAGCATGGAAAACAATTATACAGACGAACGCACTTCGGGAAGCAACCGCATCAAGAATTTTTTCACCATTGCCATTTCTTTTTTAGTAGGAATGACCGTGGCCTTGTATTTTGTGCCAGGTCGCAAGCAAGGTTTGAGCAGCATACAAAGCAACAAATTGGATGAAGTAGTAAAATACATCAACAGCTATTATGTTGATACTGTAAACACTAACCAATTGTTTGAAACAGCCATCACTTCCATGCTGCAAGAGTTGGACCCCCACTCTACCTACGCCAATGCAGTGGATAACAAGGCCATGATGGAGTCGCTGGAAGGGGCATTTGAAGGGGTGGGCATTCAGTTCAGCATCATGAACGACACCATTATGGTAATCTCGACGGTAAGCGGAGGTCCTTCCGAAAAGCAGGGTATTCGTGCCGGCGACCGCATTGTGACGGTAGATGGTAAAAATGTGGCCGGCATCGGCATACAAAATGATGAGGTGATGAAACTGCTGCGTGGCAAAAAGAAAACGGATGTCACCATAGGCATCATGCGTCAGGGATTCCCACAGATTACCGATTACATCGTCACTCGTGATGTCATTCCCACCTATACTGTTGACATTGCTTATATGGTTGACCCACAGACAGGGTACATCAAAATCAATCAGTTTGGAGCCACCACTGCCCGCGAATTCAGCGATGCGATTGACCAGCTGAAAAAGAAGGGCATGAGCAAAATGATTTTGGATTTGCGCAGCAATTCCGGAGGTTTTTTAGATGCCGCCATCCAGATTTGCGACGAATTCTTGCCCAAAGGGGAAATGATTGTCTATACTGAAGGATTACATGTGCCAACCGACAGAATATATGCCACCCGTTATGGTAACTTTGAAAAGGGCGAAGTGGTTGTATTGATTGATGATTTCAGTGCCTCCGCCAGCGAGATTGTGGCGGGTGCCATCCAGGATAATGACAGAGGTGTTGTCGTGGGTCGTCGTTCTTTTGGTAAAGGATTGGTACAAAGACAGATAGATTTGTCCGACAAATCCAGTATCCGCTTGACAGTGGCCCGTTATCATACCCCCAGCGGACGATGCATCCAGCGCGAATACGGCAAAGGGACTGAAGCCTATTACGAGGATTTCATCGACCGCTATTATCGTGGCGAAATGAGCCATTCCGACAGTATCAAATTTGATGAGAATCAGAAGTTTACTACCAAGAAGGGACGTGCAGTCTATGGTGGTGGCGGTATCATGCCCGACTATTTTATTCCTTTGGATGACGACAGTACGCTGAACGCCTATTACCAGGTGTTGAATTCATCAGCCATTGTTCAGTTCGCCTTCAACTATGCTACGGAAAACAAGGAGCGGATGCTGAAGCAGTATCCCACCGCAGAGGCCTACGTCAAGCAAATGACCGTCAGCAATGATTTGTTGAAGCAGCTGCTGAACTTCTATACTCAAAAAACAGGACAGAAAGTGAAAGACCTCAACAATGAATCCATCAAGGAACTGAAAGTCTGGCTCAAAGCTCTCATAGGTCGTGATATCTATCAAGACGAAGCCTTCTACCCTGTCATCAATAGTAGTGACAAAACCTTCTTAAAGGCGGTGGAACTGACAGAATAGAATTGATAATCGTAGAAAACAAAATATATGTTAAACTCACATTTGACCCTGAATAAAGAGTGAGTCTATTCTTTTTCGGCGAGGTATCTGGTTATCTGTTCACTAAGTTCATTAAGATCTTTTGTGGCAACATCCCATACTATTGTATCATCAATTTGAAAATACTCATGAACGATATAGTTACGCATCCCTTTCACTTTCTTCCATGGTGTATCTGGATGGGAGTCAATAAATTCGGAGGTGAGCATATTGGCTGCTTCACCAATTATTTCGATGTTTTTCACCACCGCATAATACATCATATCGTCTGCAACAAGGTCTTCATAGGTCTTGTTTAACGTGTATTTTCTTACACGTTTTATGGCTTCAAGTATGTGATTCAGCCGTTCTTTGTCTCTATGCGGTTCTCTCATAAATCAATCGTCTATCTTGTTCTACACTCTTTCTGGCAAAGGAAGCTAATGAGCGTTCCGTTACCAAGTCAACATTACGGCCTAATAATTCCTTTAAATCCTCATACATGCCAAAAAAATCCATGCCAACTGGTTTTGATGGGTCCAATACTACGAGAATATCCACGTCGCTTTGATCGGTTTCTTCACCTCGAGCAAAAGAGCCAAACAACCATGCTTTTAGTACAGGTTGAGACTTAAAATAATCAGCTATAATCTTTTGCATTTCTTCGGTAGCCATAATCCAATGTTTTCGTTTGCAAATATACAACATATTTTTGATTTATGATTTTCTGAAAAAAACTGTTCTTAATTATACAAATTTTGATAGTTACGGAAGTAGTGTCAGAAAAATCATTATTTTTGCCAACTAATATCAACGAATCACATTTCACATGCACGATTATAAAGACAAACTGAAAAACATCACCACCTTCATTTTTGATTTTGACGGGGTGCTTTCTGATGGTAAGATATGGGTACTGCCTGATGGCGACCAGCTTCGCGCCACAGGAGTGAAAGACGGCTATGCATTGCAGTACGCCCTGCGCAAGGGTTACAGGGTGGCAGTCATTTCTGGAGGCTATTCCGAATCCATGCGCCTGCGTTACAAGAATTTTCCAGGCATGGAAATCTTCCTGCAGGTGCGCAATAAAGTTAAGGTCTATAACGAATACCTCAACAAATATGGTCTCAGCCGTGAGGAAGTGATGATGATGGGTGATGATATTCCCGACTACGAGATCATGCAGCTCAGCGGCCTCAAATGCTGTCCCGCCGACGCCGCCGAGGAAATCAAAGCCATTGCCGACTATGTGTCGGTGAAAAAAGGTGGTGACGGTGCTGCCCGCGACATTATCGAGCAAACTTTGAAAGCCCAGGGCCGCTGGTTCGAAAAAGATGCCTGTATTTGGTAATTAATTGATTATCATTTTTTTACCATTATTTTGATGATGGAACTTAGCATTCAGTTATATAAGCAATATCTTAAACTGGAACGCTCCCTGTCGCCCAAGACAGTGGAAGCCTATCTCCATGACATTGAAAAACTGAATGATTTTTTAGGCGGAAGAAAAAAATTGGAAGATGTCAAATTAGAAGATTTGCAGGATTTTTTAGCCTCCTTATATGATGACAAGATTTCAGCCAGAAGCCAGGCCCGCATTATTTCAGGGCTGAAATCCTTCTACAAGTTCATGCTTTTCGACCATAAAATCACGCACGACCCCACCGAATTATTAGATGCTCCCAAGATTGGCCGTCACCTGCCTGAAGTGCTTTCTATTCCGGAGATTGAAGCCATCTTGAACGGTATTGATTTGAGCAAGCCTGAAGGGCACCGCAACAAGGCGATTATAGAAGTGATGTATGGCTGCGGCCTGCGTGTCAGCGAGGTGGTGAACCTGCGTATCTCCAACTTGTATTTTCGCGATAATTATATCCGCATTATTGGCAAAGGCGACAAAGAAAGACTGGTACCCATTGGACAAACCGCCCAAAATGCCATACTTCTATACATGGAAGGTGTTCGTGAGCATATTAAAATCAAAAAAGGGGAAGAAGACTTTGTTTTTCTAAATCGCAGGGGCGCAAGACTCACACGTGAAATGATTTTCATGATGATCAAGCAGGCTGCCGAAGTTGCGGGAATTACCAAGACCATCAGTCCACATACCTTCCGGCACTCCTTCGCCACCCACTTGGTGGAAGGAGGTGCAGACCTGCGCGCAGTACAGGAAATGCTCGGCCACGAAAGTATCACCACTACCGAAATATACACCCACCTCGACCGGAGCTACATCAAAAGCATCATCGAGCAGTATCATCCGAGAAAATAGGATCAATTAGCAAATTAGTAAATTAGTTAATGTGCTAATGAGACAATGTGCTAATGTGCTAATTATCAATTAGTAAATTAGTTAATGTGCCAATGAGACATTGTGCTAATGTGCTAATTATCAATTAGTAAATTAGTTAATAGGCTAATTATCAGGGGATAGGTTACAGGTTTCAGGGAACAGATAACAAGGAGAGTTTTTTTTTGCGGTGGCATTCCATAATTTTATTATCTTTGTGCCTTAAAAAATTTAAGGCCATAGCCTTTATTATTGCCAATAATTACAACTAAATTCAAAATATATGCAATCTATCAACCCTCAAGAAAATTACGAAGCCAGCAAAAAAGCCATCGGCTATGTTGACCGAAAACAAGCCAAGCAGGCCGACTACGACCGTATCGGGTTCATGTCGGGACTGGAAGTTCACCAGCAACTGGCTACCAAAGAAAAACTGTTCTGCCGCTGTCCCGCCGGCATTTTCCAGAAAGCCGACGAGTACGATGCCGAATTGTTACGTCACATGCGCCCCACCCTTTCCGAAATGGGCGAGTACGACGGCACCGCACTGATGGAGTTCAAGACCCGCAAGAACATCATCTACCGCATCGCTCACAAGACCGCCTGCACCTACGAGGTGGACGATACCCCTCCATTCCCCATCAATCCGGAAGCCTTGCAATATGCGTTGGAAATCGCATTGGCTTCCAAGCTGAAAATCGTGGGCGAAGTGCATATCACCCGTAAGCAATACCTCGACGGCTCCATTCCCACCGGTTTCCAACGTACCGCCATTTTGGGTATCGACGGCGAAATCCAGCTGAAAAAAAAGAAGGTGCGCCTCATCCAGCTCAGCGTGGAAGAAGACGCCTGCCGCGAGGTGTCCGACATCGGCCACACCCGTATATACCGCACCGACCGTCTGGGTATGCCTTTGATTGAAACGGTAACCTATCCTGAAATGGTCAATCCCGACGAGGTGGAAGAAGCCGGCAACTATATCCGCTTCCTGAACCGTAGCACCGGCCGTGTACGAACAGGCATCGGCGCAGGCCGCCAGGATGTGAACGTGAGCTGCAAAGGCGGTACCCGTATCGAGGTGAAGGGCGTTGCTCACACCAAATGGATTCCTGAAGTTACTCACGTGGAATGCTTCCGCCAGTGGGCTCTGCTCGCCATCCGCGAACAACTGAAAGCCCGCATCAAAAAAGAAGACTGGAAGATGGCATTCACCGAACTGGATCCCAAGCAGTTCCACTTCTATTTCGACCCGATTACTGACGCTATCAAGCGCGGCGAGAAAGTTTATGCCGTCAACCTGCCGCAGTTTGCCGGATTGCTGTCACACTTCACCCAACCGGGACATCCTTTCTACTGCGAATTTGCTGACAGACTAAAAGTTATCGCTTGTATTGAACGTCCTAACATGGCTTCCAGCGAAGACCTGGAAGATGTGGTAAGCCGCAGCGTTTTCGAGAAAGCTGCCAAAGTTATGAATGCTGGCGAAAACGATGCCCAAATTATTTTCTGGGCTCCCGAAGACGATGTGAAAACCGCTTTGGAAGTGATTGAGGAGCGTGCCCTGATGACCTTCGATGGTGTACCTTTCGAAACCCGTAAGGCACTGCCCGACGGCACCACCATTTTCGAGCGTGTGCTGCCTGGTGCCGACCGTATGTATCCCGACACCGACTCGGCTCCCATTCCCTTGCATGCCGACTATATCGATGAGTTGAGCAAGAATATCCCCGATGCTGTTGCCGACCGCTATGCACAAATGGTGGCTTGGGGTGTGCCGCAAGACTGCTTCAACTATATTTTCACCCATAATTTCTTCCCACGGATCAAGAAAATCGTCACTGAATTAGAAATGTGCCCGAAATTTGTCGGCACCTTCTTCGGTCACCGTCTCAAACATCTGCACGGACAATATGGCCAGATTCCATTCTGCACCTGCAGAATCTTCGACCTCTTTGCCTTCCTGAAACAAGAAGGCTTAGACAAGGCCATCGCAGCCGATATGCTGAAGCTGATGTTCGAGCAGCCGAAGGCAGACTTCCCTGAACTGCTGAAACTCGTTGGATACCGCAAGGCTTCCAAAGAAGAAATTCTGAAAAAACTCAGCAATCTGAGCAGCAATTTCAAACCCCTGCGTGCCCGCACCTCCGCAGAAGACAAGAAAAACAGCCTCCTCGGCAGTGTCCGTGCCCAAGCCATAGGCAACCTCCCTTTGACCGAATTGGCTAAGGAAATCATTAATTGTTAATTGTAAATTATTAATTGTAAACTGATATGGACGACGATAAAAAAACATTCCAAGGATATAAGGGACGCGCATTAGAAACGCTCAAAAAATACGACGTTCACGTGTGGGACAAAGCCGAAGTGGAAACCACCCGCGGACATTTCTCGGGAAAGATTCTGCCTCGCGCGGAAAACACCGACGACATCCACATCGTGATGAAGGTCAGTACCGGTTACAACATCGGTATTGACATTGACACCATCACCGACATGAAGGGCGAGCGCGACCCGCAGCCCGTTTTCAAGATTCCGGAAAAGGAATTTCCCTACACTCCCGGTCTGCCCCATGTGAAACTGTTAGGTACTGGTGGTACCATCGCTTCCCGCTTGGACTACCGTACAGGTGCGGTGATTCCCGCATTCTCGCCCGGTGAATTGTATGGTGCTGTGCCCGAACTGGCCGACATCTGCAACTTGGAAACCGAGAAGGTTTTCGCTGTGTTTTCCGAGAACATGTCACCTGTGGAATACATGGCTTTGGCTAACAAAATCGGCAAGGAAATCGAAGCCGGCATCGAGGGTATTGTGATTGGCCACGGTACCGATACCTTGGCCCATACCGCCGCCGCATTGACCTACATGTGTCAGAATATGCCCATGCCGGTGGTGCTGGTAGGCTCGCAACGCAGCTCCGACCGTCCCAGCTCCGATGCCGCTCTGAACCTGATGCACGCCATGACCGCTGCCGGTCACGGTGACATTGCCGAAGTAATGGTCTGCATGTTCGGTCCCACCAGCGACGACTACGGCTTCCTGCACCGCGGCACCCGCGTGCGCAAGATGCACAGCTCTTACCGCTCCACCTTCCGTACCATTGGCGACACCCCGTTAGCCACGGTCAACCGCAAAGACGGTGTTAAGCCCATCAAGGAGGTATATAACCACCGCCGCAGAGGACAACGCCAGATTGAGGTCATCACCAACTACGAGGACTACAAGCGCAGCATTGCCAAAAACGACCCCAACGTCACCCGCATTGTGCCTACCTTCGACGACCGTGTGGCCATCCTCTACTACTATCCGGGCATGAAACCCGATGTGCTGGACGCCCTCATCGACAATGGTTACAAGGGTATTGTTTGGGACGGCACTGGCCTCGGCCATGTCAACAAAGGCATGTTCGACGCCATTCAACGCGCCACCGACGCTGGCATCCACCAGTACATGAGTGTGCAGACCATCTGGGGTTACACCCACATGTTTGTGTATGACACTGGCCGCGACATGATGGCCCGTGGCATCATTCCCGCCGACAACATGTTAGCGGAAAGCTCTTACATCAAGCTCGGCTGGGCATTAGGTCTGACCAAAGACAGCGGCCAGAAGCGCGAGGACGTAAAGAAGCTGATGCTCACCCCCATCAACGACGAGATCACCAAGCGCGAGCCCTACGACGGCTACCTCGTTTATCAAGGCGGTGTACCGGAGGTGGAGGAGTTTGTGAAGAAGGTGAGGAAATAGACCGAAGACTAAAGACTTTAGACCATTGAGCCGTGGCGAAAGCTGCGGCTCTTTTTGTAATAGGTTTTCAAAAATAAAAAAGCGGGTGTCACTATCAAAAGTAACACCCGCCATAGAGACATTGTCCTATCCTTGCGGTGGACATTCATCATGGCCATAGCTATTCTTTTCACGAATTTTGCCATCGATGCCATGAATACAGACTTCTTGACCGTTATTCTTGGCTATCTCGATTGCCCGCTTTACAGCTTCCTTTTGCATTTTGAAGTTGCCGGAACTACGTTTGGCTTTCTCCTGAACAGCCGACCAATGACTGCCTCTTTTAACAACGTGTATGTTTTTACCCATAATCGTTGATTTAGTGAATAACTGTGCGGTCACCAGACCGGACCGCCTCGGCCGCTCGATTCTTACGGGATGGGCTGCCCAATGCGATTTACAAGTTGCTTGGCACGGGAACCAACTCCGTTGTCACATAGAATGTGTCCGATCGCCCATTGCAAGATCTGCAGAGCGGGGTGATATACCAACGATGATCTGGACCATAAGCCTTTTGAACGTGGGCACCGACGAGATCTGTTTGATAACAACCCGATGTACCACAATAGAAAGCAGTACTGCCAGTCACCGCCTCCCAGTACTCCAACCAAGAGCGGTACCCTTTAGGAGCGGGAAACCTGCTTGAGCCGCTTACGTTTTTTACATACATAATGGTTTTGGATTATAGGGTTAGACTCCTATTCCCTGATAGTTCAGCTCCAGCCCGATTGCTTTATACAGGTGCCGAAGTATCCTGTCGTGAACCATATAGCAACAATCGTGCCAAGACAAAACAATTGCAAATTTTATGATATAGAAACACAAAATGTGGTGTTTGTTTGACAATTTGTCATGTAAATAGCAAAAACAGAAATTAAAAAAATATTGATTTTGTAGTAGTATTTGTTTTTTTAGTATTTTTGCAGTTCTTAAAAGTAGAGATAATATAAATAATATAGATTATGATACAAGAACTAAAAGTCAAGAACTTCATGTCGTTCCGCGATGAAGTGATGCTCAACTTCGAAGCGACGAAAGACAAGACTTTTGACAAGACACACCTTATTGAAGTGGAGCCGGGAGTTCGGTTGCTCCGTTTCGCCATGGTATATGGAGCCAATGCATCGGGCAAATCCAACCTGCTGTATGCCTTGGACTTTCTCCAAGAATTCATCTTCTCTAAAGCAAACGATCTGGAAGAGAAAACGGGGACAGTGCCTTTCAGATTAGATGCCACAACCCCAAACGAGCCCTCGGAATTCTGCCTTAAATTCTATATCAACAGCACAAGATATTGCTACGAACTCCAATTGGATCAGCAGAGAGTCTATTTGGAACGACTGTACTATTATGCTTCCAACCGCCCCACCAAACTGTTTGAACGAACTTGGGAGAGAGGTGAATCTGTTCTTTTCTTTAATCCATCTGTGATAAAGATCAGCCCTGCTGCTATTGAGGAACTGTCGTTGAAATGCCTTCCAAACATGTCTTTCTTTGCAGCAAGAGCACAAGTGAATGTTGCCATGCCCGAAATCGACGCTGCTCGTGAATGGTTTCGAAACGGCATAATGCCAATCGTACAACCTCGAACAAGGATGTTTGAATACGCCAGCGAGAAAATGCTTGAGAACAACATCCTCAAGGAATATTTGCTCGATTTCATACACAGGGCGGATTTTAATATCTCAGACGTTAAGACCGTTATGGAGAAACAGCCCATTCCGCAAAAAATGCTGAACATGATGTTGTTGGATGATGATGCTCCTTCAGAGGTGAAAGAAAAGCTAAAACAAGAGAAAGCGTTTGAGCAGGTTCGTACCTCTTTTGTTCATCAGGTCCATAACAACCGTGGCGACGAAACCTACACTCTTCCCGACATCTATCAATCGGAAGGCACAAGGCGCACTATCGGTATTGAAGCGGCCGTTTTCGAAGCATTGCAGAAACAGGCTTTCCTTTTCATTGACGAGATAGAATCCTCCCTGCATCCCGACTTGGTTGAATTTGTTATTGAGCAGTTCCTTTCGCAAAGCAACAGATCACAGCTGCTTGTCACCACGCATTACGACCCGTTATTAAACACTGTCGGAGACGACCTCATCCGCAAAGATTCCGTATGGTTCACCGAAAAAGACGAAACCGGCAACACAGACCTCTACTCATTAGTGGAGTACAAAGGGTTGAACCGCATTTCCTCTCTGCAAAAAGCTTATCGGAATGGCGTTTTCGGCGCCTTGCCTAACATCAAGAAATAAGTAAGCTCTATGGCAAGAAAAACATCCATAAGAACAAAAAGAAGCCCGATTCCGACCATCATTGGAGCGGGCATCACGGAACAATGGTATTTCACGCATCTTCATAGGCTGAAAGACTATCGTGTGAAAATACGACCCCGCTACTTTGGAACGGAAACAGCCAAAGGACTGGCCAAGCGGATCGAAGAAGTGCTACATGATGGCGGTTTTGCCATCTGCGTTTTCGACGCTGATGTTTCAACATGGAACGAAGCAGAACGTCTGAAATTGAACGCGTTGCGGCGGAAACACAAAGACAACCCTTCCGTATTGCTTTGTGACTCATTGCCATCAATAGAATACTGGTTCTTATTGCATTACAGAAACACCAACCGCTATTATGGCACTTCGCAAGCAGTGACAGAAGACCTAAAGGATTTCATCCCGCAATACGCCAAGGCTGAAAAGTTTTTGCAACAAGAGAAATGGGTCGCGGAGATGACAGGCGAAGGCCGACTGGAGGAAGCTTGCGCACGGGCGGGGGCTTTCGGGACGAACGGGGAGTCTTATACGAATGTTAATAAAGTTATTGATGTAATTAATAAGAAATAAGGGGTCATTCTCATACAACAGATTTAGAAAATGGACAACTCTATTATAGAACAATTAGGCGTAACTGCTGTAACCACATATCTTTGTACAAGTGGGTACATCTCTCCACAAATTGACAAAAACGACAAAACGCCGATGTGGGATGGTTTTCTGTTTGTTTACAAAAAACATGATCAAATCAACATTGATAATTTCAGCTATAGAATTCCCGTCCAAGTTAAAGCGTCAGAGTATGCTGGAGATTCGTTTCCTTCCAAAACATCATACTCTGTCCCCGTTATCAATTTGAAGAATTATCTGAATGATGGAGGAGTCGTCTTTTTCAAAGTCCTAGTTAAAAATCAGGATTCCGAAATTTACGTGTCTTTTTTGACAAAAGAAAAAATTGAGAAATTGTTAAAAGGCTTAAAAGCTCCTAAACAAAAAAACATCACCATTAGCTTGGGGAAAAAGCCCAAATCAATTGACGAACTTCTTACCAACTTGAGACGAATTTATTTACAGAGAAGCCGCCCCCTTATTGACTTTTCAGAAATCAAAGGGAAAAAAGATATAACTTTCAAATTCGCAGTAAAAAAACCAGATAGAGATGTTGACCCTCTTGCTTATCTGGCATCTCAGCCCGTTGATATAATGCTTTCAATTGGAGATCTTCCAGGTGAGTTTTTTGTGAAGGATGGCCCTTCGCGTTTAAAATTCATCGCTGTTTCACATTCCAATATTTCAATTGAGGGGAAGACATACTTTACTGAATTTAAAAAAGAATATGACGATAAAGAGCTGCGAATTCTAGTTGGGAGAAGTTGTGTTATAAGTATAAAAGACCAAGAAGATAACTTTTCTGTCAGATTCAGCTTTACATTTAAGTCTTCAACTATTGAAGAAAACATATCGGAATTGGAGTTCCTGTTGGCAGTAAAGAAATACAAATACATTTGCTTTGATTCGTTTAAAATTAATTTAGATAATTTCGAGAAAAGCAATGATATTTCTGACCATTGGAAAACTACACATAAATTCTGGCAAGATGTGAAGCGATTATTCCGCACCCTCCAACTTCCTATTGACATGGATTTTAAAGATTTAACTGAACAGGAAGAGAGAGATTTGAATATTCTCATCAACACTCTGCTGTACAACCAAAAGATAAACGCTAATGTGGATGGGAACAGACTCTATGATTTCAAAATCAGAGGGTTAATTATTCGTGTTGCCTCATTGAAGTATAATGATAACACAATACGATTGTTTGACATTAACGATCTTGAGTCTGTATATAGCGACGACAATAATAAATCTCGTATGCTTCCTTCCTATTCTTCTATTTTTGAGATGAAAGAGCTTCCAGATAACATACGGTTTTCCAATTTGGTTAAAACTTATGAACAATTTGAAAAGAAGAACGATGAAGTGGCACTTCGTGCAAACCTTGATTTGCTTAATATGTTGAACCATTATGACAGAAAGCCCAATGACAAACTCTTAAATGCGGCATTTGAATTATCCAAATGGTTAAAAAACAAAAGAACAAACAAGTTGCCTAACACGACTGCGGCAATCTTAAACTATCTTCAAACGATTAAAAGAATGAATGGTACTTTTTCCCAATATGAGAAAAGATTACTTAATAGTATTGTTCCTGAAAATGATATCGAACGTTTTGCCTACTGTCTTCTAAAAGACGATAAAGACGGTGCGGCAACGTATTTCAGCCAATTATCGCCAAAAGAACAAGAGGAAATAAAAAAGTATCCCATATATCATTTTATGAATGAATAAAGAATACGTAATATGGAAAAACTTCACATGCAAACCACCAACCAGGTGGACGAAAACATAAAGAAGATTGCCGAACTCTTCCCCAACTGCCTCACCGAACGCCTCGATGAGCATGGAAAGCCCGAAGCAGCCATCGATTTCGACCAGCTACGGCAGGAACTCTCGAAGGACATCGTGGAAGGCCCCGAGGAACGCTACCAGTTTACCTGGCCGGACAAGCGCAACGCCATCCGCCTTGCCAACGCGCCCACCACCGACACGCTGCGCCCCTGCCGCGAGGAGAGCGTCGATTTCGACAACACGCAGAACCTCTACATCGAGGGCGACAACCTCGAAGTGCTGAAGCTGCTGCGCGAGAACTACCTCGGCAAGGTGAAGATGATTTACATTGACCCGCCCTACAACACGGGCAACGACTTCGTGTATAACGACGACTTTGCACAGACCACAGGTGAGTACATCCACAACAGCGGTCAGTACGACGAAGATGGCAACCAGTTGGTGGCCAACACTGAGAGTAACGGTCGCTTCCACACCGATTGGCTCAATATGATTTATCCGAGGCTGAAAGTCGCAAAGGATTTGCTGAGTGAGGATGGGGTGATTTTTATTTCGATCGATGAGAATGAAATGACTAATTTAAGAAGGATTTGTGACGATGTGTTTGGAAGTGGCAACAATTTAGGTGTTTTCATAATAAATTCAACGCCCAATGCTCGAGATTATGGTCATATTGGAAAGATGCACGAATATTGTTTATTCTATGCTAAAAATTCATTGACAACAGAAACGAATATGTTACCAGAAGAAGATAAGCAATTCAAGTATACTGATAATAAGGGAGGTTACAATATTCATCCTTTGTATAATAGTAATGAAGCTTTTCACAGAGGTAACAGACCAAATTTATACTATCCATTCTATGTATATAAAAATGAAAAGTTAGGACAAGGTTTTTACAAAATTGGATTTGAGAAAAAAGAAAATTCTATAGAAGTCTATCCACCAAAATCCCTCAAAAACCAAGTGCAATTTGTCTGGAGGTGGGGTAAGGAAAAGGCTTTAAAAAATATGAATGATGAAATAATTGGCTATGAAGTTCAACCCAATGAATTTAGAATAGTCCAGAAAATGCGTCATTCAGAAAAAATAATACGAAGCCTTTTGACAGATACAAAATATTCTAGTAGAAGAGGAACGGCTGAAGTGGAAGAATTATTTACTGGAAAGATTTTTTCATTTCCTAAACCAATATCACTATTATTTGATTTTGTAAGAATTGCCACCAATACAGATTCAATTGTTCTTGACTTTTTCTCTGGTTCCGCTACCACTGCCCATGCCGTCATGCAACTCAATGCCGAGGATGGCGGCAACCGTAAGTTCATCATGGTGCAGTTTCCCGAAGCAACAGACGAAAAGAGCGAAGCATACAAAGCAGGCTACAAGAACATCTGCGAAATCGGCAAGGAACGTATCCGTCGGGCAGGCAAGAAAATCGTGGAGGAATTGGAAAAGAAGAAAGTGGAAGAAGGTTTGTTTGCTGGCTCTTCGATAGGCTCAGAGGCCAGGCCCTTGGACATCGGTTTCCGCGTGCTGAAGCTCGACAGCTCCAACATGCAGGATGTGTATTACTCGCCCGAGCAGTTCAACGAAAACCTGCTCTTCGAGGACAACATCAAGCACGACCGCACCGAGGAGGACCTGCTCTTCCAAGCCATGATAGAGCTCGGCATCGAGCTTTCGGCCAAGATAGAGAAACGCGAAATCGCCGGCAAGACCGTCTGGAGCGTCGCCGACAACTACCTCATAGCCTGCTTCGACAAGGACGTGAACGAGACCGCCATCACCGAAATCGCCCGCCAGCATCCCTACTACTTCGTCCTCCGCGACAGCAGCCTCGCCACGGACAATGTGGCGGACAACTTCGAGCAGATTTGGGAGGAGTATTCGAAAGAAACGGTTAGAAGGATTATTTAAAAACAATGAGAATTATGACAAAAGATAAATATCCAAGAGGTTCGGAATGGCGTAAATGGGATTTGCATGTGCATACGCCAGCATCTGGCTTGGCAAATGGTTTTAATGGAGATTGGGATAATTATGTGAAGACGCTTTTCACACTTGCCATAGAGCGAGGGGTGGCAGTTATTGGAATAACTGATTATTTCACGATTGAGGGTTATGAAAAAATAACCAATGACTACATCGGGAAAGATGACAAGCTTATAGAATTGTTTGAGACTAAAGAAATGGTTGATAAGGTCAAGTCAATTCTTTTATTGCCAAATATCGAGTTCCGATTAGACAAAATGGTTAATTCTAATCGAGTGAATTACCATATTATTTTTTCAAACGATGTAACAATATCTGATATCAAAGAGAATTTTCTTGAGGAAATTAAGTTTGTATATGAATCTGAGCCTTTTGAAGAAGATAACACAAGGAAATTGACACATAATAATTTGGAAGAACTTGGAAGAAAGATAAGAACAGAACAACAAGGTTTTGAAGGCTCTGATTTCGAGGTTGGATGCAAAACTGCTATTGTTCAAGATGCCCAAATAAGAAAAATTCTTTCATCCAAACCAGATAAGTTTAAAAGCAAGTATGTTATAGCTATTCCTGTTGATGAAGATTTATCAAAGGTAAGCTGGAATAGTCAGGGACATCAATTTAGAAAAACATTATATCAACAATGCAATATCTTTTTTTCTTCAAATCCATCAACAATTGACTTTGGGTTGGGGGGGAAACATTCTTCTAAAGAAGAATATTTGAAAGAATTCAAATCATTTAAACCCTGTGTGATAGGCTCTGATGCACATTCGTTAGATGCATTGCGATCAAAACTCGGTTGCCAGTGGACAACGGAGGAAGACTCTTCAAAGATAACGTGGATAAAGGCGGATCCTACATTTGAAGGGTTGAAACAGATTTTGATTGAGCCAGAGAATCGTGTTTTTATTGGTGAAAAGCCAAGGATTTTTAAAACGGTTGAAGATAATCGAACAAAATACATCAAGGAACTTGATATTGACGCTATAGACGGTTATTCTGGTGCTAAAGGTAAATGGTTTGAGAAAACAAAAATACCATTTAACAAAGAATTAGTTGCTATTATTGGCAACAAAGGGAATGGGAAAAGTGCTATTTCAGATATACTTGCTCATTGTTGTAATTATAAAGATCAAAAGTATTTTTCTTTTTTAAATGATGATAAGTTCAGAAATAAAAACCTTGCCAGTAATTTTGCTGCATCAGTAGAATATGAAGACGGTCAAACAGAGAATAAAGGGCTGTCTGACAAACTTAATGGGAGCGAAATCACACGAGTAAAGTATCTGCCACAAGGCTATTTTGAATCTATTTGTAATGACCTACAAAAAGAAGAAAACCTTAAAGATGAAATAGAAGCTGTGGTTTTCCAATATATAGATGAGTCTTCTCGCTTAGGAACTGCTAATTTCAAAGAACTCATTGCAAAAAAATCAGATGCATTAGAACTTGACATTCAACAGCTCAAGAGCAAACTGTCGCTTATCAACAAAGATATAATTGCTCTTGAAGATAAAGACTACCCATCTTATAAAAATAGCATTGATGCCTCAATCGAGCAGAAAGAAAAAGAGATAGCTGCCCTAATTGTTCCTCAAGAAGTTCCAAAACCCAGTCCTGATGATGAACAAAGCAAAGATGCAATATCAAAGATTGAAGAACTAAAAGAAGAGATAGTTGTTCTAAATGATACAATCCAGAAACTTAAAGATGAAAAGAACAGTATCTCAATAACATTAGCAAAAATAAACAGCTTTATAATAAATATTAATAGACTTGCCCAAAGTATCGAAGACTTCAAACAAGAAAACAAGTCTTTTGTTGAAAGTTTAGGTGGAGATATAAATTGCATTATTGCGGTCAATAAGGATCTCTCTTTACTGGAAAGCAAAAAGTCGGAATATGAAAGCAGATTGAAAGCAATTGAAAAGTTGATTGTTATTGATCCACAACATGAAGATAGCCCAGCTTTTATCATCAAGAAAAAGCAGGGTGAAATAAATGAACTTAGAGAAAAACTTGACGGACCAAGCAAGGCTTATCAAGCATACTTGCAACAGAAAGAGGAATACGAAAAGAGCAAGAAGAGAATTGAGGGAGACGAAGCTACTCCTAATACACTGATATGGTTGAAAAAAGAGAAAGAATACATAAATAGTTCTTTGTCTGTAGATTTACAAGAGAAGGTAAACGAAAGGAACCAATGTCTAAATGAAATCTATAATAAACGTAAAGAAATAATATCCATCTATCAACAGGTTAAAAGTAAACTTGATGCTAAAATAAGCGAGAACAAATCTTTATTGAACAATTACGAGATTAGAATCGAAGCATCCTTGGGTCTGAAAAGCAGCTTTCCCGATGATTTTCTCAGATATGTGAATCAATCAAAAAGTGGAACATTCAGAGGAAAAGAATCCGGACAAGCTATTGTTCAAGAAATAGTTAGGAATTGTGATTTGCAAACTGAGCTTGGAATAGAGTCTTTCTGTAATTCTCTTGTTGAGAAATTGAAAAAGAACGACGAGAAAGAAATGTATATACAAGATCAGGTTGATGATAGACAGACGCTGTATGATTATCTGTTCTCCCTTGACTATTTGATAAATAACTATTCAATTATGCAAGGTGACAAGGATCTTTCAGTCTTGTCTCCTGGAGAGAAAGGAGCATTGCTTTTAGTTTTTTATTTGCTATTGGATATGGATAATATTCCTTTAATTCTTGATCAACCAGAAGACAATTTGGACAACGATAGTGTAGCCAACATCTTAGTTGATTTTATTAAGGAAGCCAAAAAGAAAAGACAGATAATTATGGTCACGCATAATCCCAATTTAGCTGTTGTCGCAGATGCTGAACAGATAATTTATGTCAGCATAGACAAAAAAGATGGCAATAAAGTATATGTAGAATCTGGCAGTATAGAAGATCCAGATACTAATAAACATATCGTTGATGTTTTAGAAGGGGCTATGCCAGCTTTCAGGAAAAGAGATGATAAATATATCCAACAACAATGATATTCAAATTCAAACTACAACAACACCAGACCGATGCGGCGGAAAGCACGGTGAGCGTGTTTTCAATAGTTGAGTTCAATTAAAGTATGATGCTATGAACAAGAAGATTATAGACGACCTGTTGCAATACGGTGAACGCGTAACCTTGGAGTGCAAGAAGGCGGAAACCGCACTTCCAAAGTCTGTTTGGGAGACCTATTCCGCTTTTGCTAATACCAACGGCGGCTATATCATACTGGGTATAGAAGAAAACCGTTTTGCCGAGTCAATGGAAGAACGGTTCAAGATTTATGGAGTCCGCAACGCCGAACAGCAACGAAAAGATTTTTGGAATACAATAAACAGTGAAAAGGTCAGTGGCTGTTTGCTGAAAGACGAGGATGTACAGGTTGTTCAATACGACGATAGCATCACTTTGCTTGTGATTCATGTTCCGCAGGCCATCTATCGCAATAAGCCCATCTATATCAATGGCAATGTATATAAAGGTACATTCAAGCGCAATCATGAGGGTGACTATCATTGCGACGAAAGCGAAGTGAAGGCCATGATTCGTGATGCCAACGAAGACGGCAACGATGGCAATCTCCTTGACTACTATGCGATGGACGATATTGACATGCCCACTTTGAAAAGCTATAGGAATGAGTTTGAGAATCGAAACATCGGGCATGCCTATAACCAGTTGGACGACAAAGAGTTTCTTAAGCAATTCGGAGCATACACAATTGACCGCACGACCGGGAAGGAAGGACTTACGCTTGCCGGACTTCTGATGTTCGGGAAAGGGCTGCCAGTCAGGGAACGTTTCTCGAACTTTAGAATGGACTATATTGATTTGACTCATCTACAAGGAGATATGCGCTATAGCGATCGTCTCACATACGATGGTATGTGGGAAAACAATCTGTATAACTTTTTCCGTAAAGTCCTAACAAAACTGACATCCGATTTGAAGCGTCCTTTCCGATTGGAGGGTATGCAAAGAAACGATGACACGCCTGCCCACAAAGCCATTCGTGAAGCCCTTACCAACAGTATCATTCATGCGGATTTCTTTTTGTCGGGTAGTATTTTGAGAATCGAGAAACATGACAGCTACTTTTGTTTCCGGAATCCAGGTACATTGAAACTCCCGGTTTCCCAAATCTATGAGGGCGGCAGTTCAAAAGCCCGAAACCCTCGAATCCAAAACATGCTGCGGATGATAGGATATGGTGAGAACCTCGGCTCTGGTTTCCCCACAATTCTTGATGCCTGTAAACAAGAAAGATGGCGCAAACCGGACTTGGATGAAATAACAGAACTTAAAGAAGTTCGCATGAAGTTATGGATGTTGTCCATGTATCCAAAAGAGGTGGAGGAGTTTTTGCAGAAGTTATTAGGCGATAGTTACAAAAATCTATCTAGTGATGCACTGTCAGCTCTATCTGTTGCTTATGTGGAAAAGGAAGTGTCCAACCAACGCTTGCAGACTTTATTGGAAAAGAATTCGTTAGAAGTGGCAAAAGTGCTTAAATTATTAACGGATTTAGACTTGTTGATAGCCGATAACAAGGGGCGTTGGACAACGTATAAACTTAATTCGGAATACAATCAAAGTGGGTTGTCTAATGGGTTATCTAATGGGTTGTCTAATGGGTTGTCTAATGGGTTGTCTAATGGGTTGTCTAATGGGTTATCTAATGGGTTGTCTAATGGGTTGTCTGAATCGGAATCAACAACTATTTCCGTATTGACATTGATACAAGAGAATCCGTATATTACTAGGAAAGAGCTATCTTCTATATTGGGTATTTCAATAACGGCAATTCAAAAACATATAAATAAGCTCAAATTCAATAACCAAATAAAACGAGAGGGGCCAGTTACGAGAGGTGGACATTGGATAATAATATCAGAGTAAAGTATGAAATTCAAATTCAAAATACAACAATACCAGTCCGATGCGGTAGAAAGCACGGTGAGCGTGTTCGCGGGACAACCCTCGAAGACCAATGCGCAGTACCGCCGCGACTTAGGCAAGCAGAAACAGCAGCTGAAAGCGGAGTTTGAAGAAGAGTATGTGGGTTACCGCAATGCCGATGTGGAACTCAGTTCAAGTCAGTTGTTGGAAAACATTCACCATCAGCAGGTGCAGAACGACATCCCGCTGAGCAAGTCCTTAGCGGCCACCAACGGCCTCGGTGCCTGCTCGTTGGACGTGGAGATGGAGACGGGCACGGGCAAGACCTACGTCTATATCAAGACCATGTTCGAGATGAACAAACGCTTCGGCTGGTCGAAGTTCATCGTGGTGGTGCCTAGCATAGCCATCCGCGAAGGCGTCTATAAGAGTTTCACCATGCTGGAGGAGCATTTCATGGAACTCTACGGTAAGAAAGCCCGTTATTTCATCTACAACAGCGCCAACCTCACTCAAATCGACTCGTTCAGTAGCGATGCCAGCATCAACGTGATGATTATCAATGTGCAGGCGTTCAACACCTCGTTCAAGGAGGGTGCGGCCAACAAGGAGGCACGTATCATCTACTCCAAACGCGACGATTTCCAAAGCCGCCGTCCCATCGATGTGATTGCCGCCAACCGTCCTATCATCATCATGGACGAGCCGCAGAAGATGGAGGGCGAAGCCACGCAAAGGGCCTTGAAGAACTTCAAGCCGTTATTTGTGCTCAACTATTCCGCCACCCACAAGACTTCGCACAACTGCATCTATGCCCTCGATGCATACGATGCCTACAAACAACGTCTGGTGAAGAAAATCCAAGTGAAGGGTATCACGGTGCAAAACTTGCTGGGCACACAAAGCTACATCTATTTCGATAGCATCATCCTCTCGAAGAACCATGCTCCAGTGGTCAGACTTGAAATCGAGGTGAAAGGTGCCGCTGCCACCCGCCGACAACTCTGCAAGCTTGAGCAAGGCGATTCGCTGTTTGCCGTTTCGCAACTTCCTGCCTACAAGGATTTTGTCATCACGGAAATCAACCCGCTGACCAACACGGTCTATTTCCAAAACGGCAAACAATTGCGTCAGGGCGAGGTGATGGGCGATGTCAGCGAGAAAGCCATCCAACTGATACAAATACGGGAAACTATCAAGTCGCATTTCGAAAAAGAGAGAGCCTTGTTCCAGCAAGGCATAAAGACCCTTTCGCTGTTCTTCATTGACGAGGTGGCCAACTACAAAAGCTATGACGCGGACGGAAACGAGGTGCAAGGTCCGCTGTGGAAGATGTTTGAGGACGAATACAATCGCTATCTGAACGAGAACCTGACCCTGTTTGAGGACGATTATCAGAAATACCTGCGTCGTTTCGCCGCTGCGCAAGTACACAACGGCTATTTTTCCATCGACAAGAAAGGCCATTCAATTGATAGTGAGGTAAAACGCGGCAAGGATACATCAGATGACATCTCGGCTTACGACCTGATTCTGAAGAACAAGGAACGCCTGTTGAGTTTCGATGAACCCACACGATTCATCTTCTCCCATTCTGCCTTGCGCGAAGGTTGGGACAATCCCAACGTGTTCCAAATCTGCACCTTGCGTCACGCCAACTCCAGCACCGCCAAACGTCAGGAGGTGGGGCGCGGTCTGCGTATATGCGTCGATAACGACGGCAACCGCATGGACAAGGAACGCTTGGGCGATGCTATACACGACACCAACAAACTGACCGTCATCGCCAACGAGAATTACAGCTCTTTTGTCGATGCCTTGCAAAAAGAGACCAAGGACACCCTTCGCGAACGTCCGACACAAGCCACGGTCGATTATTTCAAAGGAGTTACGGTCAAAGTGGGCGAGGAGAAGCACACCATTTCGGAACAAGAAGCTGCAAGCATCGTCACTTATCTTTATGAGAATGACTATATCGATGAGAAGGGCAACATCCTGCAAGACTATCACACTGATATGGATAAGGGTAATTTAGCCCCGATGAGCAAGAAGTTGCAACCCATTGAAGAGCAGGTGCATAAACTCATCCAGAGCATCTTTGACCCTGCCGCTTTGGAAGACATGGTGGAAGATGCCAACGGCAAGGCAGAAGTGGTGAATGAGCGTTTGAACGACAATGCCGAGAAGAAGGAGTTCAAGGCCTTGTGGAACGAAATCAACCACCGCTATGTCTATACGGTGCATTACGACAGCGAGGAGCTGATTCAGAAAGCCATTGCCGCCATTGACAGCGAGTTGAATGTCACGCAGTTGAAGTATGTAGTGACCACAGGCACGCAAGGCACTGACGACTTGGACTTCACTGGCGAACAGAGCACGCGGACAAAAGAGATGCGCGATGTGTCAACCAGCAATGTGCCATACGACTTGGTGGGCGACATCGCCAAAGTAGCCACGTTGACCCGCCGCACAGTCACGCGCATTCTGAAAGGAATCCAGCGGTCGAAGTTGTACTTGTTCAAGAACAACCCCGAAGAGTTTATCCGCAAGGTAAGCCATATTATTCGTGAACAGAAAGCCACGATGATTGTGGAGCACATCAGCTACAACCGAACTGAAAACCAGTACGATTCCGACATCTTCACCAAGGAGAAAAGTCGTCAAACGGTGGATAAAGCCTACGAAGCCAAGAAGCACATTCTCGATTATGTGTTCCCCGACAGTCAAGGCGAGCGCACTTTTGCCGAAGACTTGGACAAAGCGGATGAGGTGTGTGTCTATGCCAAACTGCCGAGGTCGTTCCACATCCCAACACCCGTAGGCAACTACGCTCCCGACTGGGCCATCGCCTTCAACGACAAGATGGGCATAAAACACGTATTCTTCATTGCCGAAACCAAAGGTTCGATGGATTCCATGCAATTGAAAGGCGTGGAAAAGGCGAAAATAGACTGCGCCAAAAAGTTGTTCAATAATGTATCAACCAGCAATGTGAGATATGGTTGCGTGGATTCGTATGGCAGTTTGTTGGAGGTGATGAAAGGAATATAGACGAGATCACCAAGCGCGAGCCCTACGACGGCTACCTCGTTTATCAAGGCGGTGTTCCGGAGGTGGAGGAGTTTGTGAAGAAGGTGAGGAAGTAATATTGTTGAGACGCTATCAATCGCGTCTCTATGTAATAGACAATAAAGAAGGTGGCCCAATGGTCGCCTTCTTTTTATAGATCATTTCTTCCGCTTGAAATACACGGTATTTTCGTCTTTCTTCATCTCCATCTTGTCGCGCGAAGCATCAAGACGGACACTCCATGCTTGACGTAAATAGCCTTCCTTGAGTTTCTGCTGAAAGTATGACAAATACTCTTCCTGATAATTTTGAACCCAATTGTCCAACATCTCTTGTTTTTCCGGCTGGATGGTCATTTTGCTGGCATCCGCCTCAAAATCAACGCTGTCAGGAATTGCAATCAACGAATCCCCTTTCAGTTCCCATATCCCCGATTCTTTATAAATCTTTTTTAGCTTTCCTTGTGAAAAATTGATGTTCGCCGGTGAGGTGACAATAGACACATACGAATAAGTATGGTCTTTTCGTAATTCAAATTGGTTTACTTCATCCGTCGACGACATTTCCCATGTTCCTGGCATACTTTTTTCTGATACGGCATAACCATTTGTGTTGATGTTGTTTACATAGTTTTCCAACTCTTCATCGGTGATGCTCATCAGAAATTTATTCTCATCGTTCACCTGAATCCAGTATTTTATCAAACTCGCAATACTTCCTAACTTTCTAGGTGTACAGTCAATATAATATTTCACATGTCCATCCTCCAATTTTTCCTTCAATAGTTTCCGCATTTTTGCATAGTATTGATCCAAAACTTCTTCCAGACTCAAATTGCTGTCGCTATTATTCAGTTCTTCATACACTTCTACAGATACCGGCTTTTGCCAAATGCTTGATTGGTTATAAGCGTCCTGAAACTCCTGGCGATAATAATAAAACGACTGCACATTGTCGATAAACTTCATGCATCCTAAGTTTTGCCATGTGTCGGGGCTGCTATGGAATATTTTCTCCTTTGAGTTGTCGAAACGGAATTCCTCTTCGGTCTCTACAATGAAATGAAGCGCCTTGTTCAGGGTGTCATTCGGCACGGAGTCTATCTGGTTGAGATGTTCCCGGACATACAACGTTGCATTGTACATCGTTTCCATATTCTCCCTCAAGCTTTTCAAACTGTTGATCGACTCATCGATGTCATGAATCACCATGATGGCCATCAAGCGCTGCGCCTCCTCCTTCTTACGGTTCTCCATCAGGTTGTTGACGGCAAAGGTCAAGCCCACGCCGATGGCTGTTCCGAGGATGCTGATAAGAAGCTGCATCCACAAGGATGCTCTCAATTTCTTTTTCTTTTCCATATTCCTATTTTCTTATTTTTCAAAAATGTTCACCTTACTGCATAACCGGCAATTTATGATTAATCCGTTTCCACCTCATCGGTACGCTTGAAAATCTTATACCCGAAAAAAGCAATGGTAATAGACATCAGCGGGGAGATGAGGTTGAAGAAGCAGTAGGGCAAGTATTCCAATGTGGGGACCTTCAGCACCATGGACTGCGTCATACCGCAAGTATTCCAGGGAACGAGCACAGAAGTGACTGTGGCGGAATCTTCGGTGGAACGGCTCAACAGGCGTCCCTCGAAGCCCATATCCTTATAGAGTTGCTTGTAGATATTGCCTGTGAGCACGATGCTGAGGTACTGGTCACCTGTGGCCATATTGGCGAAAAGGCCGGTCCCTACCGTAGTCGTTACCAGCGATTTCCGGCCACTAATGCCGCGGGCTAATGCTCCGGTAAAGCTCTTCATCATGCCGCCTCCAGTGAGCGCACCCCCGAAAGCGGAAGCACAAAAGATGAGGAATACGGTGCTCAACATGCCTTTCATACCGCGGGTCTGCACCAGATTTGTAAGCGTCTCGTTGCCCGTATCGATGGCAGTGCTGCTATAGTAAGTGAGCATCAAACCCCGAAAATTGTTGCCCTCTCCTATTTGAGTCACAATATGGGGTTGAGCCACCAGCATGACCATTCCCGCAATCAAGGCAGATAAGAACAAAATGACAGCAGCCGGCAGTCGCAAAGCGATGAGAACAGCGGTAAAGAGCGGAACCAGCAGCAGCCATGGACTGATGACAAAGCTGTTTTGCAGTCCTTCGGCAAAAGAAGCCGCCTGGGTGCCACTTGCAGCCGAATGGTTCAGGCTTATCACCAAGAAAATAATCAAGGCAATGGTGAAAGAAGGCACCGTGGTAATCAACATATAGCGGATATGCTTAAACAGGGGCACCTCGCCTACCGAAGAAGCCAATACCGTAGTGTCGGAAAGCGGGGAAATCTTGTCACCGAAATAAGCCCCCGAGATGATAGCACCTGCTGTCCATCCCACCGAAAAGCCGTGTGCTGTACCAATACCAATCAAGGCAATACCGACGGTAGCCACAGTTGTCCACGAGCTGCCCGTTATCAACGACACCAGAGCACAAATCAGGCAGGCCATAAACAAGAAGAGCGATGGCGTGATGACCTTCATGCCATAGTATATCATAGTAGGTACCACCCCACTCATCATCCAACTGCCCGAAATAGCACCGATTAAAAACAGAATCAGCACGGCGGGACCGATGGTTTTGATGTTGTCGCCGATCGCCCCGTTGATGGTTTTCCAGGGCACCTTGTAACCTACCATAGCGATGGCTACTGCCACCGCGGCGGAAAAGAGCAATGCCGTCTGGCTGGCCCCGTCGATAGCATCAGAGCCGAACTGCTTGATTACAAGCACCTGCAGCAGTACCAGTACCGCAAAAGGCACCAATGCAATGAGCCAAGGGATTCGGGGAGTATCGTCTTTCATAGGGTTACCATCCATTCAATTCTTGATGCAAAGATACACATTTTCCATTGATAATTGCAGACTTCGCAGAAATTAGATGCGAGGTCGCTTACTGCAGCTGATCACTACATCACCGTCAGTTTTCCTTTGTATAGACATGGTTTTCCGCCACTGACAACCCACAGCATATATACGTATGTACCTCTGATCACATTACCCCTTACTTTCCCATCCCACAACACCAAACGGCCATCCATTTCAGCGGGCAGGTTGGCAAAAGGAGTGGGTGGAAAAAACTCGCCAGCAGTATTTTTCTTCCCTTCGTAATAGAACACTTCCTCGCCATAACGCGAATATACCACAAACTTCACCTCAGAGATAAATCGAAGCACAAACTGGTCGAGATAGAAATAGTCGTTCTGCATCGGGCCATCGTTCGGACTATGGGTCGGTGTAATGCAGTTCGGCAAAAAAACATCCGGCATACAGGGTTCTATCCTGTATGTAGCCTTCACCTCACATTCTGTCGAGCGGTCAACGATGCTC
>JAEEGG010006014.1_pt1 | contig 28571 bp, 21 predicted proteins | sample 9134161 | NCBI WGS metagenome assembly JAEEGG01 (sample SAMN16246543, study PRJNA631951) | gut metagenome | biome: gut microbiome; feature: rumen; material: CR-attached | host: Bos | place: Iran: Karaj | collected 2018-10 | reverse complement strand
CTACTCACTGCAGCGCCTGACGATTATCATCAGTCTCAGCGGTCTGTTGCTGCTGGCACTTTTCTGTCTGTTCATCAGTCATTACCAGCTGAAACCGTTACAGCTTCTTGTAGATGCTGCCCACCGTATGGCAAACGGTCGTCTGGACGAGCCGGTAGAGGTGAGCCACCGTACTGACGAGGTGGGTTACGTGCAGAACGAATTCCGACAGATGCAGCAGAGCATCAGCCACCATATAGCCGACATCACCAACTTGACCGACGTGCTGCGCCAGCGTAACGAAGACCTAAAACTGGCCTATGAACAGGCACGCGAGGCTGACCGCATGAAGGATGCCGTGATTCTGAACATGAGCGACCGCATGGAGCAGTCGGTGAAAGCCATCCACGCCACTGTTGCCGACTTCCGCCAGCATGTGGCTGACATGGATGCCAACGAGTGCCGACAGATGGCCGACAAGATACAGAAACATTCTGAGATTACCACCGAGCTGTTGGGCAATCTGCTCGACATAGCTGACAAGAAAGAGAAGGGATGCCTATGATAGAAATGAAAAAACATACGCATCAGTCGCTTTCGACAAAGCTCTGTCTCAACATCCTGTTCGTGGTGGTGGTGATATTCTCGTTGTCGCTCGGTTTCCTGTATTGGCAGTCGCGTAACATCATCCGAGAGGAGGCTATTGACGAGGCTACCCACGTGCTCGACAATACCGCCCTGCGCGTGAAGGGATATATGGTAGAGGTGGAAACGGCTACGCGCAATATTTTATGGCTGGTCAACCTGCATCAGCACGATCAGGACTCGCTGCTGAAGTACACACACCGCATTGTGGCCAATCATCCCAACACCAACGGATGTTCCATCACGATGGAGCCCGACTTCTATCCTGGCGAGAAATACGGATTCTCTGCCTATTCCGTTCGTCTTGAGGAAGCTGATTCCAAAGGGAAGGATTCGGTGGCTACCGTGCGCGAAGCCGACTATAATTATTATGATAAGGTGTGGTATAAGACACCACGCCAGAAGAGGGCTACCTGCTGGGTGGACCCCTTCGACGACTATAACGACGGCACGCTGTCGAATCCAGACTTGATTGCCTCCTATTGCATTCCACTCTTCAACCGCGATGAGAAATTCGTGGGCGTCATCTCGACTGACCTGTCGCTGAAACGGCTTACAGAGACCATCACGGCTGAACACCCCTATGACAACTCGTATTTCATGATGCTGGGAGCCGACGGGCACTACTTCGTACACCCGGACACGACGAAACTGCTCAAACAAACCATCTTCACAGGCACTGACCCCAGAGAGCATACTGACATTGTGGCACTCGGATACGAGATGATCAATGGGCGCACAGGTCACATGGAAGTGAATATTGATGGAAAGTCGCACATTGTGCTCTACCGTCCGTTGGAAGGTACGCAGTGGAGCGTGGCACTGGTATGCCCCTCGAACGAACTGCTGCGAGGATACAACAAGCTGAACTATATCCTGCTGCCGCTGCTCATCATCGGACTGTTGCTGCTGGGCATGGGCTGCCAGCGCATTGTAAAACACTTCATACAGCCGCTGGGATTGCTTGCTGCCGAACTGCGACAGATAGGTCACGGAGACTACGAAAAGCCCCTGCCGCTCAGTCAGCGTACGGACTTGATAGGACAGTTGCAGAACAGTTTCTGCCAGATGAGACGAAGCATCAGCCAGCACATACACGATGCCGAGAAGACTAAGCAGGAAACGGAACAGCGCACCTCTGAACTGGAGCAGGCCACCCAATTGGCTCGCCAGGCCAGTGAGCAGAAAACGCAGTTCATGCAGGACATGTCGCACCAGATTCGCACCCCGCTCAACGTGGTGCAGGGTTTCTCACAAGTGCTGCGCGACAGCAACGAGATGATTTCCGGTGACGAGAAGCATGAGATAGCTGAGACAATGTATGTGCAGACCAACAACCTTGACTATATGGTGAGCAAACTGCTTACCGCCTCGCTGATAGAGAGTCAGCAGGCCATTGCCACTGACGACAACGTGAACTGCAACGAGCTGGCACGCGAAGCTTTCGAGAATGCCGCCGGACTGATGAACCATACCGCGACACTTCACTTGGACAGTCATGTGGGCGACGAATTGACGGTTAAGACCAATCGCCACCATCTGCTCATCGTACTCACCGAGTTGCTTGCCAATGCCCTCCATTTCACGAAAGAAGGTAGTGTCACCATGCGTATTGAAGCCACCGACGACACTGTCAGTTTTACCATTGAAGACACTGGATTGGGCATCCCTGCCGACAAGGCCGACTTCATTTTTGAAAAATTCACCAAGATAGATATGTTCTCAGAAGGTCTCGGACTCGGCCTCTTCCTGTGCCGCCGAGTTATTATGCTGATGGGCGGTACACTCACCTACGACCCGCAATACACCAACGGCAGTCGCTTCAACGTCAGTCTGAAACGATAGTGTGCAAGTTTTGGAATAATCATTCATAAAAAATGCACATTAGTATTTTTTATAAAAAGATGCTTTGCAGTTAGCACAAAAATGAGTACCTTTGCATCCCGAAAAGTTGAAATCATAAAATTTTATCTACGATATGAAGAAACAACTCAAGAAGGTACTCGTATTAGGATCGGGTGCCCTTAAAATCGGACAGGCAGGCGAGTTTGACTACTCGGGTTCACAGGCTCTGAAGGCGTTGCGCGAAGAGGGAATCTCGTCAGTGTTGGTCAATCCGAACATCGCTACCATTCAGACTTCTGAAGGTATTGCCGACAAGGTGTATTTCCAACCAGTTACCACTCATTTTGTGACGGAGATTATCAAGAAGGAACGTCCTGACGGTATTCTGCTGGCCTTTGGTGGACAGACAGCACTCAACTGTGGTACAGAGCTGTATCAGAGTGGAATACTGAAGGAGTATGGCGTGGAAGTGCTGGGCACAAGTGTAGAGGCTATCATGAACACAGAAGACCGCGACCTCTTTGTGAAGAAACTGGCTGAGGTGAATCTGAAAGTGCCTGTATCTCATGCCGTAGAGAACATGGACGACGCACTGAAGGCTGCCCACGAAATAGGTTTCCCCATCATGATTCGCTCGGCTTACGCACTGGGCGGTCTGGGAAGTGGTATCTGTCCCGACGAAAAAGCCTTCGTGGAACTGGCTGAGAGTGCCTTCACGTTTGCCCCGCAGATTCTTGTGGAGGAGTCGCTGAAGGGATGGAAGGAAATTGAGTTCGAGTGCATCCGAGACGCCAACGACCGTTGCTTCACCGTTGCCTCGATGGAGAATTTCGACCCACTGGGTATTCATACGGGAGAGTCAATCGTTGTGGCTCCTACCTGTTCGCTTACCGAGGAGCAGGTGAAAATGCTGCAGGACATCACCATCAAGTGTGTGAAGCACCTGGGTATCGTGGGCGAGTGTAACATCCAGTTCGCCTTTAACGCCCAGACCAACGACTACCGCATCATTGAGATCAATGCCCGCTTGAGCCGTTCGTCGGCATTGGCATCAAAAGCTACGGGTTATCCCCTTGCCTTCGTGGCTGCCAAGATTGCACTAGGCTATACGCTCGACCAGATTGGCGAGATGGGTACCACATCGTCGGCATACGTGGCTCCGAGCCTCGACTATATGATATGTAAGATTCCACGCTGGGATCTCACGAAGTTTGCCGGTGTGAGCCGTCTGATTGGTTCGTCGATGAAGTCGGTTGGCGAAATCATGTCTATCGGACGCTCGTTCGAGGAAATGATTCAGAAGGGTCTGCGTATGATTGGTCAAGGTATGCACGGTTTCGTAGGCAACGATCATACGAAGTTCGACAATCTGGACGACGCTCTGGCAAACCCCACAGACCTGCGTATTTTTGCTATTGCTCAGGCACTGGAAGAGGGTTACACCATAGACCGCATTGAGGAACTGACCAAGATTGACAAATGGTTCCTGGAGCGTCTGAAGCATATCGTTGACCTGAAGCATGAGTTGATGAAATACAACAAGATAGAGGAGGTGCCCGATACTTTATTATTAGAGGTGAAGCAGTGTGGCTTCTCCGACTTCCAGATTGCCCGTTTCGTGCTGAAACCTGTAAACGGCAATATGGAGAAGGAGAACCTGCAGGTGCGCCAGTATCGTAAGGCAAAGGGTATCCTTCCTTCGGTGAAACGCATTCCTACTGTTGCTTCGGAGCATCCCGAGTTGACAAACTATCTATATTTTACCTATACACATACACCTGCTTTCGCCCAGCCCGACGGTAAGCCCTATCAGGCTGCTCACGACATCAATTACTATAAAAACGAGAAATCGGTTATCGTATTGGGGTCTGGTGCCTATCGTATCGGTTCGAGTGTGGAGTTCGACTGGTGTTCGGTGAATGCCATCAATACTGCCCGCAAACTGGGATACAAGAGCATCATGATCAACTACAACCCCGAGACGGTATCGACCGACTACGATATGTGTGACCGTCTGTACTTCGACGAGTTGTCGCTGGAGCGTGTACTCGACGTTATTGACCTGGAAGAGCCTCGTGGCGTGATTGTCAGCGTGGGCGGACAGATACCTAACAACCTGGCTATGAAACTGTATCGCCAGGGGGTTCCGGTACTGGGAACCAGTCCTGTCAACATCGACCGTGCAGAGAACCGCGACAAGTTCTCGGCTATGCTCGACAAACTGGGTATCGACCAGCCTGCATGGCGCGCACTGACGTCGTTCGAGGATGTGAAGGAATTCGTGGAAGAGGTTGGCTATCCCGTATTGGTACGTCCTTCGTATGTGCTCTCAGGTGCTGCGATGAACGTTTGCTACGACGACGAGGAATTGCACCGCTTCCTGAATATGGCTACCGAGGTTTCAAAGGAATTCCCCGTAGTGATTTCAAAGTTTATGACTGAGACGAAGGAGATAGAGTTCGACGCTGTAGCCGACAAGGGCGAAGTGGTGGAATATGCTATTTCGGAGCATGTGGAGTATGCCGGTGTTCACTCCGGTGACGCCACGATGGTGTTCCCTGCTCAGCACATCTATTTCTCAACCATCCGTCAGATTAAGAAGATAGCTTACAAGATAGCACAAGAGCTGAACATCTCCGGTCCATTCAACATCCAGTTCCTGGCTAAGAACCGTGAAGTGAAAGTGATTGAGTGCAACCTGCGTGCCTCACGTTCGTTCCCATTCGTCAGCAAGATTCTGAAGCGTAACTTCATCGAGACAGCTACGAAGATTATGCTCGACGCTCCTTACCAGAAGCCAGAGAAGAGTGAGTTCGACATTGACCGCATTGGTGTGAAGGCCAGCCAGTTCTCGTTTGCCCGTCTGCAGAATGCCGACCCTGTACTGGGTGTGGATATGTCATCAACAGGTGAGGTTGGTTGCTTGGGCGACGACTTGAACGAAGCTATGCTGAACGCACTGATTGCCACGGGTTATCGTCTGCCAAAGAAGAGTGTTCTGATATCCAGCGGTGATGCTAAGGGTAAGGTGAGTCTGTTGGAGCCAGCCCATGAGTTGGTGAAGAAAGGCTATCAGGTGTATGCCACTGGCGGCACGGCAAAATTCTTCAACGACAATGGGGTCAAGGCTACTGCAGTATGCTGGCCCGACGAGAATGGTGAGAACAACGTGATGGAGATGATTGCCAACCATCAGTTCGACTTGATTGTAAATGTTCCTAAGAACCACACCAAGCGTGAGCTGACTAACGGCTATCGCATTCGTCGCGGTGCCATTGACCACAATATTCCACTGATGACCAATGTCCGTCTGGCTAAAGCCTTTATCGAGGCATTCACCGCCATGAAGGAAGAGGACATCAAGATTAAATCATGGCAGGAGTATAATTCTTAATTGAGAATTGACAATTGATAATTGATAATTGAGAATTGAAAACTATATTTAGATTTTATATCCTGACAATCCTGTGCCTGTTGCTCCCATGCGGACTGCAGGCACAGGAGTCTGAAACACCGAATGCACAGCAGGCTCGCCGCATGTTCGACCAAGCCTACCAAATGGTGTTCGGACCAGAAGGCTCGCAATTACACTATTCCGTGAACCTCATCGGTCTCTACAGAACGGAGGGTACGATATGGTATAAGGGCAAGAAGAGCAAATTTATCGACGAGAAGTATATTGCATGGAACGACGATGTGACGTACTATCGTCTGGAACGTAAGAAGAAGGCCGTCACCATCTTTGATGCTCACTCGGAAAAGCGCGACAAATATGCTTCGAAGTTTAAGTTCGATCCGGAGAACTATACCTACAGCATCAAGAATGATCCGGAGAAGGGATACTATATCACACTGAAAGCCAAGAAAGGTGTGAAAGGCATAAAAGAGGCACGTGTACTGTTAGACCACCATACACACCACCCTATCAACGTGAGGGTGAAAGTGGGAATCTTCCATGCCACCATCAAAATATCACACTTCAAGACAGGTGGTATCAGCGACAGGACCTTCGAATTCCCTGAGTCGCAATACAAAGACTATAAGTTTATCGACAAGCGATAGAGAAATAGGGCATGCCTCACGGTATGCCCTATTTCTTAACTAAACTAAACAAATACTCTTATGATTTATTCCTAATGAGACAAATGAATCTCTCTTTACCTTTTAAAACGGCTTATTAATTTCGTTTGCAAAGGTAAGAAGAAAATCAACAGGAAGCAATACCTAAAAATGGGTGTTTAGAAAAACACAAACATCAAAGACTCATAAAATTGAATGAAAAGAATGTAGAAGAGCAGAAGGGGCGACGACCAGCGTATGCCATATAACAAGGAGTGATAGACGTCGTTAAGCGACTGGAATGTGCCGGCGATGATGCCATATACAATACTGAACAAGCACAGGCTGAACGAAAGGACGGGAATGATGCTATAGGAGAATGGCGAAGGCCACAAATCGCCAGTGGCACTGCGCAGGACGGCATGGGGCATGAAAGTCAGCAGCAGTATGGCCAATATGCAAACTGCCAATATGCTGCCGCCTATCAGCAGGGCACGACGCTCGCGGTAGTTGAGAGGCGAACGTTTAAAGCCACAGCATTTCAGACAGCCTACAGCAATAGCGGCTAAGAGGAGCCAAGCCAACTGAGGAGTTGCCAGAATATTGCCGAAATGCCCCATAAACCAGCGAAGCCCCTCTCCTGAAAGCAAGGAGCGAATGCCGCTGTTGGGCATAGCAGCACTGAGCAGCCATGACAACAGGATGAGCATTATTTCTGCAAGGAACAGAGACAGGGCTATATGTGGCAGATACTTCTTCATTCCGTATCGGGTTCCAGATTATCGATATCAAGGATGCGGAGTTCAAGGGCTCGCACCACCAGACGAGTGGCATTCACACTTTCACCGCCAGGAAACAACTTGCGCACCAAGTCGTTCTGACGTTTTTCAAGACTCTTTACACCAAATGGCATACCACGCAGATTGGTAATCTGGTCTTTGGTATATCCTAATGCTAAATGGCGCAAGAAACGCTCGTCGTATTCGTCAATCTCGTAGTTTATCAATGCCTCCTGACGAGCCAACTGGGATGACACTGCATACTTGAAACGCTCAACAATTTTCTGGAGTATGGGTTCGTTGAACACCAACTGCTTGCCCTCCATAACAGCACGCACATCAGCACGCGTCAGCAGTTCACCACTCTTGAGGATGATACCATCGGCACCGGCATCCAACACATCGACCCACAGTTTCTCGTTCAATATCTCACCAGTAAAAATCAGAATCTTCACTTGTGGATAACTCTCTTTGGTATGACGGCATATCTCAACACCAACTGTTGTAGAGCCACCAAGTCCGAGGTCAAGCAATACAAGGTCGGGCTGCTGCTGTTTGATGAGCCGCCAATACTCAATCTCGTTAGAGGCTGTTCCGATAATCTCAGCCTCGGGAATCTCGTGACGCACAATACCCTCGGTACCCTTCAGTTCCAAAGGAACGTCTTCTACGATAATAAGCTTAAAGTTTTCCATATTTCGGTAATGTTATATGAATCATTGTAACGTTATCAACCACTTCTGCCCAAATGCCGCATCCACGACGATTGGTGGCCTCGCCATGATCACGGACTATCTGGCGACAGAGCAGATAAGGAATATTGTTAGCCTGAGGTGTAAACAAATGCTCAGCCTCTTCGGCAGTCAGATGCAAATCGTCGCGACGAATGGTATAGAGCAAATAATGCTCGTCTTTTACTACTGCTGAGACTTCGCCCTTTAACAGTTCGAAAAGATAACGCAACATGTGTTCGTCGCCCAGGACATCCTGTCCGTAATAGGTCACCCGCTGCAGATGCAGTTTCACACGTTCAACCTGACGGATGGCCTGCTGGCTGAGCAACGCATAAAGTTCGCGATAATAGGAAGCCACCTCTAACATGGACTGCGTATCGTCGCTGTCAGCCAAGAGACGGATGCGACTGGGATAATACATTGTCTCGTGCTTCAAGGTTGACAGGCAGTTGTCGAGCACGGCATTGGCTACATGGAGATTACTGTCTTCCAGTTCTGCCCTGCGCAATTCGTCATCAGCTATCTCGATATTGGTCTGCTGCATACGCTCCCTGCGGAAACGGTTGTACAACCTATGACGGTAATAAAGCATGTAATAGGCTGGTACTATCAGCATCAGTATCAGAATGAGAAGGATGATGGCTATGCGTTTGTTAGACTGCGACTGCTGCATCATGCGACAATAGTCGGCAAGCGAGTTGTCGGCAGACAGTTCCTTGAAGAGTTGGGTATATACCTTATTATTATAATGGTATAAATCCCATTCATGCAGGGCAAGGGCAGCAACAGCACTCTCATTGCGAATGTCGAGGATAATCTGATAATTGGTAGCCACACTGTCGTGCAACCACAGAATCTCAGGTGCCATCAAGGCAGCATCACCGATATCGTGCATCAGCAATTGCCCCTTGGGATGCTGTTGCAGATAATGAGCATTCAGATATTTACGACAAGAGTCGGCAAATTCAAGTGTCTTGGTGTAGGTGCCGTTGATATTCGAGAAATAGGCTGAGTCAGCATAGACATGGGCAAGGTCAAGCGAACTGTTTGCTGCTAGCTTTTGGCTGTGAGCGGTCAGCGGACAGCCAATAGCCAATAGCCAATAGCCAATAGCCAACAACCTAACAACGCCCTTTGGCAGACGGAAGAAAAAGCGACTGCCCCTACCCTCCTCGCTCTCGACTGACAGTTGACAAACCTGGAATATCTGACTTATCTTATGATACTTCTCGATGATGCCCTTGCAATTCATCAAGCCGAAACCATGTCCACCCTTCACCTGATGATTGAACACCTGAGCCAATTCGTCTTTGGACATTCCCTTGCCTGTATCAGTTACTGACAGTTCGACATAATCGGCAGTTTCCTGAGCTGAAACATGGACAGAGCCACCCGCTTCCGTAAACTTGCGGGCATTATCTGCAAGCGTATTCAGCATAAAGAGCGTCAACATTTTGTCAGCTTTCACAACTGACGTCGTTGGTTCTACTTCCAGCGAAATGCCCTTCATGCTGAATCCTGTCTTGCTCCGACCGATGATGTCAAACAATGGTTGCAACTGGAAACTCTCGATATGCAGACTCAATTCTCCCTGACGCAATTGTATCCAACGGGTCAATATGTCGTTCTGGGCATTGATCTGTTCGGTCAGTTCGCGGATGTAGTCAAGACGTTCTTTTTTCTCTTGACAATCTATATTTTCTAATTTATCAATTTTTTCCAGACTTTTCGCCTCATGAATGATGCGGTCTATGAGAGGCGTGATACTCACTACCATCGACACTTTAGCACGCTGTTCAAGATGGCGGCGTTCGTTCTTCTCTACTCGCAGACGAGCCTCTCCAATCTCTTCTTCCTTCAACTCCAACAAGTCGTCCAACTCATTATGTTGCTTTTCTTTTTGATGCATCCTGTTGAAAAGCCAAAGGAGGAATAACAACAATAATATGGCAACAACCACTGCTACCATCATCCAATTGAGCTGGGAGACAGACTGGTCGAGCATGGCTGCACGAGCCTCTAACTCACGGTCTTGTCGGGTCTGCTCCTGCAAGTCGATATAGACATTGCGATTGCGGTCGCTGTTCTGCTTGTCGTTAAGAGCAGCATATACCACACTCATCTGCTCACGGATACTGGCTACCAAGTCAGGGGCCTGATTGATGCGCTTGTCAGACAAGGCTTGATGTAAATCCACAAGGGCATGATTGTTGTCGCCCATCGCATGATAACATGATGCCAACGTACGATAGGCACCTGCTATCTGATAGACATCACCAAAGACAGAAAAGACCTCTAAGGCCTCTCTCGCCATATCGACATCACCAAGATGATCGGCTAAGGCCTCCTTAGCATTTGCCTCGAAATATGGGTAATGATGACGCTGCGAGATAATCAGACAACGGGTGAGATATTCCACCTCTTCCTGATAAACCTCATCGTCGCTCCCCTCTGTGATAAATCCGCCGGCACCTACATTATAAAGATAATTTAGGTATTGAGCCGTGTCGTGACGCAGTTCGTCAAGATTGACATCTTTAAGAGCCTGGACGGACTGACGTTCAAGACCCACATAATAATAATAGGTGGAATTGACAATGGCAAATTCACTTTCGGCATAGATAAGCCGTAGCCACATACGTTCCGACAATGATGCACGTTCTTCATTGATACGTTTCCAGCACTCCATGGCTCGCTCACGATGTTCGTAAAACTCACGATTTCGTGAACATCTCTGACAGAGACGCATCTGCTGAACCTCAGCTACTAACAGCTCTATCTGATTATCGGTCAACGATATGGCTTCTTTCAGTTGTTGTTCTGCACGCTGGTAGTCCATACGCGCCATACTGACAAAGGCCAAATGGTTGAACGCTTCGGCACGACCGTCATGATACGAATCTGCAAGAGCTAACGCTCGTTTGGCATATACCTCTGTAGAATCAAGATTGCGGTAATGATTGGAATATGATTGAGAATTCAGCTTGTCCACCGCTGACTCATCGGACGGTGAACAAGCTGAGATTAAAATGATGACTGTAAGATTAAGCGCGAGCCTTAGCCACATAACCAAGTGCCTCCTTGCACTTGTCGGTTACATACTGCCAGTCGCCAGCCTTCACCTTGTCAGAGGGGAAGAGCTTTGAACCCATGCCAACGCAGAATACTCCTGCCTTGAACCATTTCTGCAGGTTCTCTTCCTCAGGAGCGACACCACCAGTTACCATGATTTTCGACCAAGGCATGGGAGCCTTCAAGCCTTTCACCATGTTAGGACCAACTACGTCGCCTGGGAACACTTTCGTCAAGTCGCATCCCAATTCCTGTGCCTTACCAATCTCGCTGACGGTCATACAGCCTGGGCAATAAGGAACAAGACGACGGTTGCATACAGGAGCAATATCGGGGTTGAACAAAGGACCTACTACGAAACAGGCACCCAACTGGATGTAAAGGGCTGCCGTGGGGGCATCAACAACTGAACCGATACCCAATGCCAACTCAGGACACTCCTTGTCGGCCCACTTCACCAGTTCACCAAATACCTCCTGAGCGAAGTCGCCACGATTGGTAAACTCAAAAGCACGGACACCGCCTTCATAACATGCCTTTACGACATTCTTACAGGTTTCCAGATCCTTGTTGTAGAAAACGGGAACCATACCGGTATCTCCAATCTTCTTCAATACTGCTATTTTATCAAACTTTGCCATAATTATACTATTTATCTTTGTACTCGTCCGTTAGCGTTACCACCAGCAAGACTCTCTACTTCGTCAACACTTACCAAGTTGAAATCACCATTAATTGTGTGCTTCAAAGCAGAAGCAGCAACAGCAAACTCAAGCGCCTCACCCTGTGTCGGCTTGGTGAGCAGACCATGAATCAAACCACCAGAGAATGAGTCACCTCCACCTACACGGTCGATAATCGGGTTAATCTCATAGCGCTTTGACTGATAGAACTCCTTACCATCATAGATCAGAGCCTTCCATCCGTTGAAGGTTGCACTGAACGACTCACGCAGCGTAGAAACAACATACTTGAAACCAAACTGCTCGCGCATCTGCTTGAAGATTCCCTCGTAGCCAGCTGCATCGGTCTGACCTCCCTCTACATCAGCATCTGGCTTGAAACCGAGACAGAGCTCAGCGTCTTCCTCGTTACCGATACATACATCTACATACTGCATCAAAGGACGCATAATAGAGATTGCCTTCTCGCTGGTCCACAGCTTCTTGCGGAAGTTCAGGTCAACAGAGACTGTGACACCATGACGCTTAGCAGCCTCACAAGCCAACTTGGTCAACTCTGCAGCCTTGTCGCTGATTGCAGGAGTAATACCACTCCAGTGGAACCATGCAGCACCTTCCATAATCTTGTCGAAATCAAAATCAGAAGGATCAGCCTCAGCAATAGCACTGTGTGCACGGTCATAGATAACCTTTGAAGGACGCATGGAAGCACCTGTCTCTGCATAATACAGACCTACACGGTCACCACCACGTGCAATAAATTCAGTGTTTACACCATAGCGACGCATTGCATTCACTGCAATCTGACCAATCTCATGCTTGGGAAGTTTTGATACGAAATAAGCCTCGTGGCCGTAGTTTGCTACTGAAATAGCTACATTTGCCTCACCACCGCCAGGGATGATGCGGAATGATTCACTCTGAATAAAACGGTCATTGCCGTTTGGTGACAGGCGGAGCATAATCTCGCCCAATGTTACAATTTTTGCCATTTGTTTTAGTATTAATAAATAAATAATGATTTCCGTTGGCAAAGATAACACAAAAATGTGCAAATACCAAAATTAAAACCAAAAATATTCCAAATTTGTTCCGTAAACGTTTTTTTTTCCTTATCTTTGCATTCAAAATATAAAACAATGATGGACACTGCTAAAATCAGAATCAAGGATATTGCCAAGAGAGCCGGTGTAAGCGTAGGTACTGTTGACCGTGTTCTGCACAATCGTCCCAACGTGTCGAAGAAGGCACGGGAAAAGATTGAGGATGCCCTCAAAGAGTTGGATTACAAGCCCAACATGTATGCCTCTGCCCTCGCCTACAACAAATCATATACTTTCGCCTGCATTATTCCCAAACACGCCTCAGAAGCCTACTGGGAAGAGGTGGAAGAAGGCGTGGTTGATGCCTGTGAGCGCAGGAGGGATTTCCGGATTGGCAAGAAAATGATGTATTACAATCGTTTCTCGACAGAAACTTTCACCAAGGTTACCAATGAATGTCTGAAGCAAAAACCCCATGGGGTTATCATCGTTCCTTCAAAGCTGGATGTCACCCGTAAATTCACAGATCGGTTGCATGAATTTGGCATACCCTTTGTCCTGCTTGATTCCTATATGCCTGATCTCAAGCCCTTGTCGTTCTTCGGTCAGGATTCCTTTTCAAGCGGATATTTTGCTGCTCGCATATTGATGATGATGGCTCCACATGAGACAGAAATTATGTTAATGAAACAGATGCGCAACGGCAATGTGGCATCCAAACAGCAAGAGAACCGAGAAACAGGGTTCCGGCATTATATGCATGACCACTTCCCCAATGTTGTCATCAACGAGGTCAATCTTTCGCTCGACGAGAAACGTGAGAACTACGATACTATTCTCGACGAATTCTTCGCCAAGCATCCTCATACCCACCACTGTATTACCTTTAACTCTAAGGCGCATCTGGTGGGTGAATACTTATTACGTTCGAATAGACGCAATATTCAGATTATGGGTTATGACATGGTGCCAAAAAATGCTGAGTGCGTTCGTCAGGGCAGTATATCATTTCTCATTGCCCAGCACGGCTATATGCAGGGCTATTCGTGCATTGAGACACTCTTCAACGCTATTGTACTGAAGAAAGAGGTGGAACCTATCAACTACATGCCCATTGAATTGCTTTCCAAAGAGAATATAGACTTCTATCGTCGTAAGAATATTGGATAAATTACTTAATCACTAAAACAAATACAATTATGGCATTAGCAACATTTCTAAAAATCAATCCTGCCGACTCGGTGGTCGTTTGTTTACAACCAAAAAAGAAGGGCGACGTCATTGAGATTGACGGCAAACAAATCACAGTGAACCAAGACACACCTGCTGGTCACAAAATTCTAATCAAAGATGTAAGGGAGGGAGAAGACATTATTAAATATGGCTATCCTATCGGACATGCAAGACAGGATCTGAAGTCTGGTGACTGGGTTAATGAGAACAATCTAAAGACTAATTTAAGTGGCACGCTGGAGTATTCATACCAGCCTGTTAACCAACCACTTAATATCAAAAAGGAAAACAGGACATTCAAAGGTTATGTCCGCAAGAACGGAGACGTCGGAGTGCGCAACGAGATATGGATTGTGCCTACCGTAGGCTGTGTTAACGGCATTGCTGAACGGCTGGTCAGCCAACTGAAGGCTGAGACGAAGGAAGAAGGTATTGATGCAATCTGGGCATGGCACCACAACTTCGGATGTTCACAGCTATCGGGGGACCACGAGAATACTCGCAAGATTCTGCGCGACATCTGTTTGCACCCTAATGCCGGCGGTGTATTGGTTCTGAGTTTAGGTTGTGAGAACAATCAGCCTGATGAGTTTATGAAGATGCTGGGCGACTATGATAAAGATCGCATCCGTTTGTTGGTAACTCAGAAGGTAGAAGGTGATGAGGTTGAAGCCGGCATGCAGATTCTGCGAGAGCTTTATGCTCAGGCACAGAATGATGTACGTCAGGAACTGCCTGTCTCAAAACTGCGTGTAGGATTGAAGTGCGGTGGCTCTGATGGTTTCAGTGGTATCACTGCCAATCCTTTAGTAGGTGAATTCAGCGACTGGTTGGTGGCACAGGGCGGAACTAGCATTCTGACGGAAGTGCCAGAAATGTTTGGAGCTGAGACTATTTTAATGAACCGTTGTGAGACTACAGAACTGTTCAATCAGACCGTTTCAATGATCAATAATTTCAAGGAGTATTTCTTGGCTCACGGAGAACCTGTGGGCGAGAATCCAAGCCCAGGTAACAAGGCCGGCGGTATCTCAACCCTCGAAGATAAGGCTTTGGGCTGTACCCAGAAATGCGGTAAAGCACCCGTCAGTGGTGTGATGGAATACGGAGATCGCCTAGAGCATACTGGTTTGAATCTGCTTTCAGCACCAGGAAACGACTTGGTGGCAGCCACCGCTTTGGCTTCTGCAGGCTGCCATATAGTACTGTTTACTACAGGTCGCGGTACACCTTTCGGAACTTTCGTACCTACTATGAAGATAGCTACCAACCCCACATTGGCAGCCAACAAACCCCATTGGGTAGATTTCTCTGCCGGACAACTTGTGGAGGGGCGCACCATGCAGGAACTTGTTCCAGAATTCATTGATAAAGTGTTAGCTGTAGCAAGTGGCGAGCATGCCCGCAACGAGGCCAACGGCTATCGCGAAATCTCCATCTTTAAGAACGGAGTAACATTATAGAATTAAGAGATTTGAGAGTTGAAAAAAGGAATCATCGCATTATCACCTCTTTTGGTGTTTATACTACTTTATTTAGTCACGAGTATTATAGCTCGTGACTTTTACAAAGTACCTATCACCGTAGCCTTCATGGCATCAAGTATATATGCCGTCATCATTTCGAGAGGAATGACGCTACGAAAGCGTGTCGAAATTTTCAACAAGGGCGCAGGTACGTCACAGATGATGCTGATGATTTGGATTTTTGTTTTGGCTGGAGCCTTTGCCAACAGTGCTAAGATGATGGGGGCTATCGACGCCACTGTAAATCTCGCTTTGTTTCTCCTGCCAGCAAAAATGATATTTGCTGGATTATTTCTTGCAGCTTGCTTTATATCACTATCTATCGGGACGAGTGTAGGAACCATTGTCGCCCTCGTTCCTATTGCTGCAGGTATGGCTGATTATACAGGTATGTCACTACCTATGATAGTGGCTGTGGTTGTGGGCGGATCGTTCTTTGGTGACAATCTATCGTTCATATCCGATACTACTATTGTTGCCACCTCTACACAAGAATGCCGACTAAGCGATAAGTTCCGTGTTAATTCCTATTTGGTTATGCCTGTGGCTTGCATCATGTTGATTGTCTATATTTTTATGGGCATTCATACACAAGCAGTGCATCCGTCTGGCAATATCGACATTTTAAAGGTAATTCCATATATTGTCGTTCTCGTTACAGCTGTACTGGGTATGAACGTGATGGCAGTACTGACTATAGGCCTGTTCCTCACCGGCATCATCGGCATACTGCTTGGAGCATTCGACTTTTTCGGGTGGATGCAAGCGATGGGTAATGGTATTCTAGGCATGGGCGAACTGATTATCATTACTATCATGGCCGGTGGTATGTTGGAACTCATCAAATACAATGGCGGAATTGATTTCATCATCAGCCATATGACCCGCCAAGTCAACAGCAAACGTGGTGCAGAATTATCAATCGCCACTTTGGTGTCGCTGGTGAATATTTGTACTGCCAATAATACTGTGGCAATCCTCACCGTAGGTGGTATAGCCAAGAAAATCGGCGACCGCTTTGGTGTTGACAATCGTAAATGTGCATCTATCCTCGATACTTTCTCATGTATGATGCAGGGAATCATTCCCTATGGTGCCCAGTTGTTAATGGCAGGCGGACTGGCTGCCATCAACCCTATTAGCATCATTCCTTTTCTCTATTACCCTTTCTTACTAGGCATAATGGCTTTAGCTTCCATTCTTGTCCGCTACCCTAAAAAATACTCATAATGGATATCATTCAGCGTAATTTTCTCAGACTTCTGAAATGTGGTGCCTTCGAGCAACGTGAACAGATTGAACCCATGTCTGCGTGGAAGTGGAACCGGCTCTTTCAACTGTCCCAGATGCATGATGTAACACCTTGGTGCTTTGACGGCATTAAAATGTGTGGCGATGATTTCTTTTTAAAAATCCGTCCTGACCAAATGCAACTTTGGCAAGAGGCTGCCGATAATGCGGATAAGGAGATTCCCCAGGAAGAAGAGCAGTATCTCACCAATCCGCTCCTTAACCACAAGTTACAGCAGCTCATCGGTCAACAGCACGACTCTCCCACCCTACAATTACTGCTCAATATTATTCGTTTGGCACGCTTTATACTTACACAAGGTATCAACATGCGCCATCTGGTAGAACTGGGCATTTATCTGCGTACCACCAAAGATCAGATAGATTATCAGCAACTTACGGAATGGATTAAGAAGTTGCACATGAGTAAGATTGTAAAACTAGAGGCAGCATTGTTGATTCATTTGTTCAACTTCAAACCTGAAGAGATTCCTTTCACCGAAACAGCGGTCAGTAAATCCACCATCAGTGTTGCCGACGATATTCTCAACACATCAAGCGAACAGGCTGCGGAATGGTATTTCACACAGGGTAAGAATGTGTTCGTCAGCGCCACTAATTCAGGTGCCATGATGTGGCATGTGCGACATTCTGCAAAATATATGAGCTATTATCCCAGCGAAGCGGTAACCAATTTCTTTGCCAACTTCGCTCATTCACTCTCGCATATTGAAGAATAAATAGAGATTAATGATGCCTAAAGCGTAGCTCACGCAACTTGTGGTGACCCATGAGACGGCTCTTGTCAACATAGCCGCTGACACCTGTCAATCTGCCTTTACCTGTATACTGCCATGCCACAATGTCGCGCTCGTCGGCCAACACAGGCTCTTCGTCTGTGTACATTGCTATCATCAGTTTATAGCCGTCTAATTTGCCTAACAAGTATTTATTATAGAAATTACGATAAGTATAAACTAATGGTTTCTGATGATAAGCCTCTTCGACCAACTCTAAGAATGTCAGCAGTGAGTCACAGAATTCATTTACAGGAAGTCCACTCATCGTTTCAACGTCAATCATCGGAATCAGGTCCTGTTCACCTGGCAAACACTGAGTTTTGAAATTTTCTAATTGCAATGCCTGATTGACTTTTGGACGATAGAAATGATAGCTGCCGACCTTCAAACCGTACCGATGTGCCAGATTGATATTGCGTTCAAACATCTCGTCGATTCTGTCACCACCCTCTGTCGCTTTCAGATAGACGTATGCCATCTTAGTATTGTCTCCCACTGTCTCCCAGAACACATTACCCTGATAGTGGCTCATATCAATACCGTGAACATGAGTACATGTATCCTCACACTGCACACCATACTCCTGCGCTAAAGCCTGATATTGTGTTCCTAGAAATAAAAGAATGATATATATAATAGTACGTTTCATAATATTTTGCCATTTGGGATGCAAAGATAATTCAAATAATTGAGTTATAAAAGAGAAAAAGAAACATTTTTATATGTCCACCTCCAACTTTTGGCGTCTATTGCTATATTTTTGAGGATTTTTATCTATATTTGCAAGCGATTACGATTAAACATAAGCAAAATGCACGATAACCAAGAAGAGATGTTTCCTGTAGTAAATGCCATGGGTGAGGTTGTGGGGTGCGCCACTAGGGGCGAATGTCACAGTGGAAGCCATTTGCTACATCCTGTGGTTCATTTACACGTGTTTAACAATAAAGGTGAAGTTTATTTGCAGAAGCGACCTGAATGGAAAGATATCCAACCAGGGAAATGGGACACCGCCGTAGGTGGACATATCGACTATGGCGAAACACCAGAGGAGGCCCTGAAGCGTGAGGTTAGAGAGGAATTGGGCATCACTGATTTTAAATCTGAAAGGATTGGAATGTATGTATTCAATTCTCAAAGGGAGAGTGAACTGGTATATGTAAACCGAACGATCTATGATGATGCCATTTACCCTTCAACTGACGAACTAGAAGGTGGTAAGTTCTGGACCATCGAGGAAATTTTCGAAGCTATTGGAAATCAAATTCTTACTCCAAACTTCGAAAGTGAGTTTCAACGCTTTTTTTATCCGTCAAAAATGAGAAAACCCTAATAAAATTTGGTTATCTTCTCACTTCTTCGTACCTTTGTAGCCGTTTTTTGAATATATTATTAAATAAGGTATAAGGAAGATATGATAACAGTTACGAATCTCGCTATTCAGTTTGGCAAAAAAACACTTTACAAGGATGTTAACCTTAAATTTACCAGTGGGAACATCTATGGAATAATTGGTGCCAACGGTGCTGGCAAGTCAACACTACTCCGTGCTATTAGCGGTGAGCTTGAGCCCAATAAAGGAACCATTGAATTGGCTCCAGGCGAACGTTTGTCGGTGTTGGAGCAGGACCACTTCAAATATGATGATTATTCGGTGATGGACACAGTTCTGATGGGTCACCAACCATTATGGCAGAATATGAAAGAACGCGAAGCTCTCTATGCTAAGACCGAAATGACAGAAGAAGACGGTGTTCTCGCTGCAGATTTAGAAATGGCTTTTGCCGAAATGAATGGATGGGAGGCTGAGAGTGAGGCTGCACAACTGTTACAGAACCTAGGCGTACCAGAGGAACAGCACTATAAGCAGATGGCAGAAATTTCGAACAACGAGAAAGTTCGTGTCATGTTGGCAAAAGCACTCTTTGGACATCCTGACAACCTACTCCTAGACGAGCCTACCAATGACCTGGACCTGGACACAGTACAATGGCTGGAGGAATACCTGTCTAATTTGGAACAATGCGTTCTTGTAGTCAGCCACGACCGTCACTTTCTGGATGCAGTATCTACACAAACTGTTGATATTGACTTTGGCAAGGTGACACTTTTCTCAGGAAACTATTCTTTCTGGTACGAGTCGTCTCAGCTTGCCCTACGTCAGCAACAAAACCAGAAGATGAAAGCTGAAGAGAAGCGTAAGCAACTGGAAGAGTTCATACGCCGATTCTCTGCCAATGTGGCAAAGTCGAAACAGACGACATCGCGCAAGAAAATGTTGGAGAAACTGAACGTCGAAGAGATTACCCCATCCACTCGTAAATATCCGGGTATCATCTTCTCTATGGAGCGAGAGCCTGGAACACAGATTCTGGAAGTAGAAGGGCTAAAGGCAGTTGATGCTGACGGCACCGTACTTTTTGACAATGTAAACTTCACTATTGAGAAAGGTCAGAAAACGGTGTTCTTATCCCACAATCCTAAGGCAATGACTGCCCTCTTCGAGATTATCAATGGCAACCGTGAGGCTCAAGCTGGCACCTATAAATGGGGAGTCACTATCACGACAGCCTATCTTCCATTAGACAATACTGAGTTCTTCCAATCAGAGATGAACCTCGTTGACTGGTTGTCACAATACGGCACTGGTAACGAAGTCATGATGAAATCATATTTGGGACGCATGCTTTTCAAGGAGGAAGACGTACTGAAACATGTCAATGTACTGTCTGGCGGTGAGAAAATGCGCTGTATGATTGCCCGTATGCAACTGAAGAATGCCAATTGCCTTATTCTTGACACGCCCACGAACCACTTGGACTTGGAATCGATTCAGGCCTTCAACGACAACCTCATCTCGTTCAAAGGTAATATCTTGTTTGCTTCACATGACCATGAGTTTATTAACACAGTGGCTGACCGCATCATAGAACTTACCCCGAAGGGAACCATCGACAAGTTGACAACCTATGACGACTACATCTACGATGAAGCCATCAAGGAAAAGAAGGCAGAGATGTATGCTATTTAAGAGTTGGCACGAAATTTGCAGTGTAACCTAAAAATAATAATTAACTATGAAAGAAGAAGAAAAGATTAATCTGGAAGAGGAAGAAACTCTGAAGGAAGAAGAAAAGAAAGTTGAAAACTCTGAAGTCACAGAGAACACCGAAGATTCAGAGAAAACAGAAGATGCAGCCCCTGCAGAAGAGAAAGACCCTCTTGAAGCTGCAAAGGAAGAGATAGAACAGTTGAAAACGCAGATTCTTTATAAAACTGCAGAATTCGACAACTACCGCAAACGTACACTGAAAGAGAAGGCCGAACTGATTCTGAATGGTGGCGAGAAAGCTGTAGGTGCTATACTACCCGTCATTGACGACATGGAACGAGCCATTGAGAATGGTGAGAAAACTGACGACCCAGCGGTACTGCGTGAAGGTATGGAACTAATCTACCATAAATTCATGAAAGCACTCGAAGGACTGGGCGTGAAAAAGATAGAAACAGAAAATGCCGACTTCGACACAGACTTACATGAGGCTGTAGCTATGGTTCCCGGTATGGGAGACGATAAAAAAGGTAAAGTAATAGACTGCCTGCAAACTGGCTACCAATTGAACGAAAAAGTGATTCGCCACGCCAAGGTGGCAGTTGGTCAATAAATATGATTTAAAACAGAAAAGATACAATGGCACAGAAACGCGACTATTACGAGGTGCTTGGCGTTGACAAAAACGCTACTGAAGACCAGATTAAGAAGGCTTACCGCACCATCGCCATCAAATATCACCCCGACCGCAACCCCGGTAACAAGGAAGCCGAGGAGAAATTCAAGGAAGCAGCCGAGGCTTACGACGTATTACATGACCCACAGAAGCGTCAACAATACGACCAGTTTGGATTCAACTCCCCAGGTGGAGGCGGATTCGACTTCAGTCATTTCAACTCCATGAACATGGATATGGACGACATCTTCTCGATGTTCGGAGATATCTTTGGAGGACGTGCAGGATTCGGAGGCTTTGGCGGTGCCAAGCGCGGGCCACAACAGCATCGTGGTGCTGACCTGCGACTGAAAGTACGACTCACCCTTGAAGAGATTTCTACAGGTGTTACCAAAAAATTCAAGGTGCGCAAAGATGTACCCTGTTCACACTGTCACGGCACAGGTGCTGAAGACGGTAGTGGCACTGAGACCTGTCCGACATGTCATGGACGTGGTGTTATAACCCACACAACTCAAAGTATTTTGGGTATGATGCAGACACAGGGGGTATGTCCCACCTGTAACGGATCGGGACAGGTTATCAAGAATAAGTGTCACCAATGTGGCGGTACAGGTGTTGAGAAAGGCGAAGAAGTTGTAGAGATCAAGATTCCTGCCGGTGTTGCTGAAGGTATGATTGTTAATGTACCTGGCAAGGGAAATGCCGGTCATAACAAGGGCGTCAATGGTGACATCCAAGTTTTTGTTGAAGAGATAGAAGACGAGCGATTTATCCGTGACGACAGCGATCTCATCTACAATTTGTTGCTCGACTTCCCGACAGCAGCATTAGGTGGCGACGTAGAGATACCAACCATTCAAGGTACCAAGCTTCGTGTAAAAATGGAACCAGGTACACAACCGGGGAAGACCCTACGTCTTCGTGGAAAGGGACTGCCTGCCGTACAAGGTTATGGTAGAGGAAATGGTGATCTTGTGGTTAACATTAGTGTTTATGTTCCCAAAACGCTTACACGCGATGAGAAGGAAGCCATTGAGAAATTCAAAAAGAGCGAGAATTTCCAAGGCGATGCCGCTACGAAGCGTTCTATTTTCCAGCGTTTCAAAAACTATTTCAGTTAATCTGCGATGAACTATCAAGAGACCTGCGAATACTTATACCATCAGATGCCCATGTTCGAGCGACAAGGGGCATCTGGATATAAGGAAGGGCTGAGCAACACATTGGCATTAGATGATCATTTCGGTCATCCACATCGTCATTTTGACACCATCCATGTAGGAGGTACCAATGGTAAAGGCTCGGTATCGCACACTTTGGCAGCATTTTTACAACAATGCGGATACAAGGTAGGTCTCTATACATCACCACACCTTGTTGATTTTCGCGAGCGCATACGCGTGAATGGAGTGATGATTTCAGAAGAATATGTAGTGAACTTTGTGGAAAAGGAGCGCTCGTTCTTTGAACCACTCTCGCCATCTTTTTTTGAAGTCACAACGGCAATGGCCTTTAAGTATTTTTCTGACAAACAGGTTGACATAGCCGTTGTAGAAGTCGGACTCGGTGGACGACTTGACTGCACAAATATCATTACCCCACTCGTATCGGTAATTACTAACATCAGTTTTGACCACACCCAATTCCTTGGTGACACCCTCGCCAAGATAGCTTCGGAAAAAGCAGGAATCATCAAACCGTCTATACCAGTAGTTATCGGTGAAAGTTCTGAAGAAACACGCCCTGTTTTTGAGGCCAAGGCAAAAGAGACGAAGAGTTTCATTTGTTTTGCTGACGACAATCCAGAGGTACGTGAAGCGATGCCATTACCTAATGGGCATATGCAATATATCACAGAACACTGGGGCACACTGACGGGTGAACTGGGAGGTATCTATCAGCAAAAGAATCTCAACACAGTATTTGCTACCCTCAAAATATTGGCAGAACAAGGCATTGTCTCGAAATGCACTACACCGAAGAGTCAAGAACATTTCCGCGAAGAATTATCTGAAGCCTTAAATAACATATGTTCAAAGACTGGACTTTCAGGTCGATGGCAAATCATCAAGACAGCGCCCTATACCGTCTGCGATACAGGTCATAACGTTGGGGGGTGGATTTATCTTTCAAAGCAAATTGCCAACGTCAACTGCCAGAAGAAGCATATCGTGTTCGGAATGGTAGATGATAAAGATATCAATAAAGTGCTCGAAATGCTACCTCAAGATGGCAAATACTATTTTACCCAAGCTTCTACGAAAAGAGCCCTTCAAGCTGATGTCGTCAAGACATTAGCTGTCCAGCACGGACTCTTCGGCGAGAGCTATCCATCTGTAACAGAAGCATATAAGGCGGCTTCCGAAGCAGCTTCTCCTCAAGATTTTATCTTTATTGGAGGCAGTAGTTATATCGTTGGCGACTTCCTCAAAAACTGTCTTTAGGTGTTTTTAACACTCCAATAACCTTTTTTTTTCACGAAAGATTCGTTATCCTCGATTTTTTTTGGTTACTTTGCAGTGTAGATTTTGTAACTAAAAACAATCAATTATGGCGAATACAATTGAAAATGCGAATTTGTGTGGTCTGGATCGTAAAGATTTTCAGGCCACTGTGAATGGTAAAAAAACAGATTTATACATCCTGCGCAACCGCAAGGGTTATGAAGTTGCTATCTCGAATTATGGCGGTGCTATTTGCGCCATCATGGTTCCTGACAAGGATGGAAATGTAGCTAACGTCATTCAAGGACATGGCAGTATTAAACAACTAACAAGTGGCCAGGAGCCTTACCTGTCAACACTTATCGGACGCTGGGGTAACCGTATCTGCAAAGGTCAGTTTACGCTGAACGGCAAGGAATATCAACTGGCACTTAACGACGGACCTAACCATCTCCACGGCGGTTCAGTCGGTTTCAATGCCAAAGTTTGGGATGCTCGTCAGATGGGACCTCGTTCGCTGGCTCTCCACCGCGTATCATCTTATGGTGAGGAAGGTTTCACAGGAGAATTGGATGTTACCGTAGAATTCACATTCAGTGATAATAACGAATTGATTATTGAATATCTGGCCACTACCAACAAGAAGACGATTGTCAACTTGACTCACCACGCTTTCTTCAGCTTGGCTGGTACTGCCGATCCTACTCCAACTATCGAAGATCAAATTTGCGAGATTAACTCAGACTTCTATCTACCTACTGACGCCACAGCTATTCCAACAGGTGAAATCCTGAAGGTTGAGGGCACACCATTCGATTTCCGCACACCCAAAACATTCGGTAAGGAGATCAATGCCGACGATGAGCAGATCAAGTTCGGTAAGGGTTATGACCACAACTATGTGCTCAACAAGCAGGAAGAGGGTGAACTGAGTTTCGCTGCCAGAGTTACCGATCCTAAGAGCGGTCGCACATTGGAATGCTACACAACAGAACCCGGCTTGCAGCTCTATACAGCCAACTATGCTTCAGGCTACAAAGGAGCTAACGGTGCAACATTCCCCTATCGTTCTGCTGTATGTCTGGAGGCACAGCACTTCCCCGACACGCCTAATCGTCCTTACTTCCCAAGCGTTATCTTGAATCCAGGCGAGCGCTACAAGCAAAAGACGATTTATAAGTTCGGTGTAGTAGAATAATCGCAAAAACAGATTAAGACTTAATCTAATTATGAGTAATCAAAAAAACAACGGAAGCATCATTGCTATCATTACTATGATGTTTCTCTATGCCATGATTGGTTTTGTAACCAATCTGGCAGCTCCTGTCGGTGTCGTTATGAAGAACGACCCGGAGGTGGGTGGTTCTAACATGCTTGCAATGCTGGGTAATTTCATGAACTTCTTCGCATATTTGTTCATGGGTATTCCAGCTGGCAAGATGCTTACCAGAATAGGCTACAAGAAGACCGCCATGTTGGGAATCCTCGTAGGATTCATCGGCGTAACGATTCAGTGGATTTCTGGTTTTGAAGCACTTGAAGGCTATCATGACAACTTCGTCTATCTACTGGGCGCCTTCGTATCAGGTCTCTCTGTTTGTCTGCTCAATACCGTTGTGAACCCCATGCTGAATCTGCTTGGCGGTGGCGGTAATCGCGGAAACCAGTTGAACTTGATTGGTGGTACGCTGAACTCGCTGGCAGGTACTCTGACGCCAATGCTTGTAGGTGCATTGGTAGGTGAGGTAACCAAATCAACCGATTTTGTAGAGATTAACCTCGTACTTTATATTGCTATGGCCGTATTTGCTGCAGCTTTCATAGCATTGGCTTTCATCCCTATCAAAGATCCCGAGATAGGAAGAGTCACCTCAGAGACGAAGTTCGAACACTCACCGTGGGCATTCCGTCACTGTGTACTGGGTATCATTGCCATCTTCCTTTATGTAGGTACTGAGGTTGGTATTCCAGGTACCCTCAACTTCTACATTGCCGACCAGTCTGCCAAAGGTGCTGGATTGCTGGCTAATGCTGCTGCCATAGGTGGCTTTGTTGCTGGAACATACTGGTTACTGATGTTGGTAGGCCGCGTATGCTCCACCTTTATTGCCGACAAGGTTTCTTCAAAGACCATGATGGTAGTCACCAACGGTGTGGGCATGCTGCTCATCCTTCTGGCAATCTTCATCCCCAAGGAAACGATGACTTCAATGCCACTATTCACTGGGTCGTCATTTGAGATGACACAAATTCCCGTCAGTGCCATGTTGCTGGTACTCTGCGGACTTTGTACCTCTATTATGTGGGCCTCCATCTTCAATTTGGCTACCGAAGGACTTGGCAAATACACAGCACAAGCCTCTGGTCTCTTCATGATGATGGTTGTGGGTGGTGGTGTTATGCCATTGATTCAGAACTACATTGCTGACAACATCGGTTATATGGTATCATACATTGTTCCGCTGTTGTCAATGGGATATATGTTCTGGTATGCCTTAGTTGGCTCGAAGAACGTCAACAAGGACATTCCCGTGGATTAAGCAAAAAACCATTTAACTAAATAACTATGGATATTGAATTTGTAAGAAGTCGCTTTATTAAGCATTTTGACGGAAAGACAGGTAATGTGTATTCCTCACCAGGACGTATTAATCTGATTGGTGAGCACACCGACTACAACGGTGGTTTTGTCTTCCCTGGTGCTGTAGACAAAGGCATCATGGCCGAGATACGTGCCAATGGTACAGAAGATACCGTTATGGCATATTCTATTGACAATAAGGACCGTGTTGACTTCAAACTCTCAGACCCCAATGGTCCCAAGGCTCAATGGGCGCGCTACGTCTATGGCACAGCTTTGGAAATGAAAAAGTTAGGCGTTCCCGTTAAAGGTTTTAATATCGCTTTTGCAGGTGATGTTCCTTTGGGTGCAGGTATGTCATCCAGTGCGGCTATGACCAGTTGTTTCGGCTATGGTCTGAACGATGTTTTCGGAGGCAATGCCTCACAATGGGATATCGTTCTCGCAGGTCAGGCTACTGAACATAATTACATTGGAGTCAACTGTGGCATCATGGATGAGTTTGCCAGTGTATTTGGCAAGGCCGGTTGCTTGATGCGTCTCGACTGTCGCAGTCGTGAGTTTGAATATTTCCCCTTCAAGCCCGATGGCTATCGTCTTGTTTTAGTCGATTCAGTTGTCAAGCATCAGTTGTCGGGTTCACCCTACAACGACCGTCGCAGATCTTGTGAAAATGTGGTGAAGCACATTCAGATCAAGCATCCGGAAGGAAAGTTTGAAACGCTGCGCGACTGCACATGGGAGCAACTTGATGAGGTTCGTTCCGAGGTTGGCGAAGAGGACTACAAACGAGCCAAGTTTGTACTCGGTGAGAAAGACCGTGTCTTGGCTGTCTGCGATGCCTTGAACGAAGGCGACTATGAGAAAGTTGGCGAAATGATGTATCAGACCCACGAGGGACTCTCCAAGGAATATGAAGTATCCTGCGAGGAACTTGATTTCCTGAATCAGATTGCCAAAGAGAATGACGTAACGGGCTCACGCATTATGGGCGGCGGCTTTGGTGGTTGCACCATCAACCTCGTTCGCAACGACATCTACAGCAAGTTCATTGCTGATGCCAAAAAGCGTTTTAACGAGAAATATGGTCACGAACCTAAGGTCTATGACGTCAATATCGGCGACGGCTCGCGCAAACTTTGTTAGTACTGAAAAGGAATTGCGTTAAAACAAATAAATTCCACTAATAAAGGTTAAATATATGGCATAAAGTGTTATTTTTACACTTTATGCCATTGCTTTTTATTGTCAGTTGAAAAATAAGTAGTAAATTTACACCCAAATTACGAACATAATATAATAACTAAAAATTTATTAAGATGAAAAATCTAAAAAAAGTATTGTTTGGATGTGGTCTTACTATGGCCATGTTTACAGCATGCAATTCCGGCGTACAGCCTCAGTTGACAGTATCAGGACTCGACCCTGCTAAGTTTGACACCCTGATCAATGAGAAGCCCGTTAAACTGTACACTCTGAAGAATCAGAATGGTATGGAAGTGTGTATCACAAACTATGGTGGACGCATTGTCAGCCTTGTAGTTCCCGACAAGGACGGCAAGCCAACAGACGTCGTACTTGGATTCGACAACATCCGACAGTATGCCGATACACTCAACTCTCCTTCTGACTATGGATCATCAGTAGGCCGTTATGCCAACCGCATCAAGGAAGGTAAGTTCATCCTGAACGATTCAACCTATCAGTTGAAGAAGAACGACGGCCCCAACAGTCTGCATGGAGGTGGCAACACCGGTTGGATGCACCAAGTCTATGAGGCTGAGCAGATTGGTGACTCTATCCTCAAACTGACGCTTGTTGCAGAAGACGGAGAGAATGGCTTCCCTGGCAAGGTAAAAGCTGTAACCACTTACAAAGTGACCAGCGACAACACTTTGGATATGACATGGGAGGCAGAGACCGACAAGCCAACTATCATCAATCAGACCAATCATAACTATTACAACCTGAGTGGTGACTTCTCACAGGCTGCTTACGATCAGGTACTCTATGTCAATGCCGACAACTTCACACCCAGCGACAAGCTCTACATCCCCACTGGCGAGATTAAGCCTGTCGAAGGTACTCCAATGGATTTCCGCACCCCACATGCTGTTGGTGACAGCA
>JAEEGG010006011.1_pt1 | contig 28579 bp, 23 predicted proteins | sample 9134161 | NCBI WGS metagenome assembly JAEEGG01 (sample SAMN16246543, study PRJNA631951) | gut metagenome | biome: gut microbiome; feature: rumen; material: CR-attached | host: Bos | place: Iran: Karaj | collected 2018-10 | reverse complement strand
GCTATGGTCAGATAACGTGGCGCCCAAACAGGAGTTACGCTTTGGCGCGCTAACTCTTGGTTGAGAAACAAACTGGCGCGTTTGCCAGGGAATACTACCGTCACATGGCGCAGATCATTGCCATAGCGGGTAAGCAAATCGTGGGCTACAATATTGAGGAATGTTTTCATCGTTGACCTCCTTCCTTTTGAAAGGGAACTTCCACAACGGCATTGTCATAGATATACCAGAGGTAGCCTTTGACTGAAAGAGTGGGATTCATTTGGTGCAGAAGTTGAATGTATAGCTGAACCTGTTCTTTGTATTCTTCAGCTCTGTGTGTGGTGCGTGAATTGGCAAACTTATAGTCTATGACAGTAATCTTGTCATCTCGACGGATCACACGGTCAGGGCGAGCTACATGGGGAAGACCTGTTTTGGGATCGATATGTGTGATTGCGCTCTCGTTGATGACTTCGTTCTGGTCGCTGAACCATGATGCTATGGTGGGGTTGCTTAGACCATTGTTTATGGCTGCGAGGACGTTTTGCTGCATTTCTTCATTCTGTATAAGCCCTGCTATGCGGCATTGGTACAGCGTGGGGCTGATGTCGTGGATGGATTCCACCTGCGAGAGCACATAATGCATCATCTTTCCAATCTCGAGATATGTTTGCCCATGGTTTTCCTTATCATCCTCATCGAGGCTATGAATGAATTTGCGTGATTCATTGCTTTGCTGGAAATCCAGGGTAGGGGGACTGGATTGCAAGGGAATTTGAATGGGCTCATAATCAGGAGCCATACGGTTGTCGCTTTCGCTCTCCTTGCGGTATTCGATGACAGGTGTGCCAACTTCCATCGTGACTTCCTCGCTAGAGTTCTCGTCTTCGCCGTTGTCCTCCATCTCCATGCCCAGCCCTGCAAAGATGAGGTCGCCAATGATGCTGTTGGTGCCATATGTTCCATTGGAGCGTCCCCAAATGAATAGATTGTTCTCAGCACGTGTGAAGGCCACATACAGCAGATTGATGTTGTCTATGCGAGTCTGCATGCACTCTTCTGTATAAACGGAATTGAAGATGCTGTTCTTGAAATCATTTCTAGAGGTGTTCACACGCAAGAGACCCAATTGGTTGAAGGGAGCTTGCGAAGGACGACACCACATCTGATTGTCTATGCGCTCGATGGTCCAGTCGCAATAGGGAATCAGGACTGTATGGAACTGTAGGCCTTTTGATTTGTGGATTGTCAGAATGCGTATTCCATCGATTTCGCCGCTTGGGATGGAGCATGAACTGATGGTGGTGTCCCATGCTTTGAGGAAGGAGTGTAAATCAGAAGGACTCTTTAGGAGATACTTCTGTAGCTCATCGTAGAATGTGTAAAGGTAAGGTTCCTGACCCTCCAGCGTGTCAAGTTCAAAGATCTGATAGAGGCGTTCACATAATAGATATAATGGCATGCGTGCCAAACTTTCCTGCTGAGTGATAAACTCAGATGGGAGAATGTCTGCAGGCTGGCAGTTGATGTAGTCGTCTGTCTTTACTTCCTCTCCTTTTCTCAGGATGTCCTGCAGGTAATGGAGCGTGAGGTATCGCATGGAGACGAGCGAATTCTGATACCCAGACAATACTTTGAGGGCATTCACCATCATCTGAATCGAAAGGGAAGCATCCAAAAGAAAAGCTTCATCACTTACGAGAGGGATGTCCTTATCCAAACGATGAAACGCCTCGATAAGCTTGACGCCAGAATCCTTCTTGCGAACCAGAATCGCAATCTTGCGCAGAGGTAAGCCCATTGCTGTAAGTCGATGAATCTGATCTATCATATCCTTTGCCATGTTTTCATCGTAGTCGATGGGGGCAGAGTCTTTCTGGTTCATATAAATACGGGTACGGACGTAACCGGTTTCCTGCGTTGAGTTGAATTCTTGTTTTACATCCTTATAAATGTCTTTAACTGCAAATTGAGGATTGTCGGATACCTCATCAATGAGTTCAGCAGCACGCTTGAAGAATTTGTTGTTGAAATCGATGATGTTGTACCTGCTGCGCCAATTGGTTTTCAGTTCATCAAGTTTAGGTTTAATCCAGTTGAACTCTTCCTTGATACCATTGAGGATGCGCCAATCGCCATTCCGCCAGCGATAAATACTCTGCTTGACGTCTCCCACGAGAAGGTCGTGTCCACCTGTTGCCTGGTCATTGATCAGAAGTGTCTTGAAATTCTGCCACTGCAGGCGGCTTGTGTCCTGAAACTCATCAATCATGATGTTGTGGAACCATGTGCCTGTCTTTTCATAAATAAAAGGTGTGTCGCTGGTCTGCAATTGTTTCAGCAAAACAGGTGTCTTGCTGAGGTTGAACTGGTTGTTTTCCGTATTGATGCGAGTAATCTCATCCTCGATTGTGCTGAGCAGACGCAGGGGATTGACGTTCTGGCGTGAAAGCTTTGCTGAATTTATGATATGGATGCTGATATCGTATTGGTTCTTCAGGTCAACGAAAAGCTGGATGGTGGGTGCCGTTTGGCTTAACAGGTCAGGATTGCTTCTGTCCTTTACCTTGAGCATTTCCTCAGGATTACTGGCAGTGTTCTCCAGGCGCTTTCCAAACTCAGGCTTGTCGAACCTTTCCACTTTGTTCAGGAAAGATTCATAGGTTCCCCAATTGCTTATCTTGCTGGAGTTGAGTGTTTGATTGTCAATGGTTTGTCGAATCTCTTTTACACGATTTTTCAACTTGTTCTTCTCTGTTTCCTCCAGTAAAAACATGGTTTTCTTGAACTCGCGAATGAGTTGTTCGTCATTGAGTCTCTTTCGATCCTCTTCAGTTCGATCCTGGAAGCTTTCGTCATAAATGCACTTGGCAAAGTCCTTTAGGGCAGAGATGATGTTCCATTTTCCCTCTTCTTCCAGTTGGGAATGCACGTAGTCCAAAATCCACTTTTTGATGGAGGGATTGTCCTGCAGATTGTCTACAATGCGGTCCACAGCCAGTGCTGTTACCTGGTCGTTGTTGAGTTCTACCTGCAGATTCGCCGTTAAGCGCAATTCGTGTGCCAGGTTGCGCAAGATGCTTTGGAAGAACGAATCGATAGTCTCCACGCGGAAATAATCGAATCCATGCAGGATGGCGCTTAATGCATTGCCAGCGCGCCGTCTGATGGTTGCATCGTCCATCTCCACGCCCATTTCTTGAAGACGCTTATGGATAGCTTTCAGATATTTCTTGCTGCTGGGCAAATCGCATGCCAATCCGTAGAGAGACTGCAGGATGCGGTCCTTCATCTCTGCTGTGGCTTTGTTGGTAAAGGTGACAGCTAATGTGTGCTGGAATTCCGCTCCCTGCTCGTCCTGAAGCAGGAGAAGAATGTACTCGATGGTGAGCGTGAATGTTTTGCCAGAACCTGCTGATGCTTTGTATACAGTGAGTGTTTGATTCATTTTAGAGTTGATTTTAGGCAAAGATAGATAATTTTTCAAAAAAAGTTGTACCTTTGTGCGTCAAAAATAAAAACAACGTAAGAATAATTGCTATGGGAGCATATTTGGTAGAGGATACACGCAAGGTGACCACAAAGAGATTGAGGGAAATGAAACAGCAGGGCAAGAGGATTGCCATGCTGACATCATACGATTTCACGATGGCTAAGATTGTGGATCAGGCAGGGATGGATATCATCTTGGTTGGCGATAGCGCCAGCAATGTGATGGCAGGTAATCTCACTACACTTCCCATCACCCTGGACCAGATGATTTATCATGCACGAAGTGTGGCTCGTGGAGTGAAACGTGCAATGGTGGTGTGCGACATGCCTTTTGGCACCTATCAGGTAAGCCGTGAAGAAGGAATCCGCAATGCCTGCCGCATTATGGCAGAGAGTGGGGCGGATGCTGTGAAGTTGGAAGGTGGTGTTGAGATTATCGACACGATTCGTGGCATCATTCATGCAGGTGTTCCCATCATGGGCCATTTGGGGTTGACTCCCCAGAGTGTTTACCAGTTTGGAGGTTATGGTTTGCGTGCCAAAGAAGAGGCTGAAGCCGACAAATTGCTGAGTGATGCCAAGTTGCTGGAGGAGGCAGGCTGTTTCTCCCTCGTATTGGAGAAGATTCCTGCTGCCCTGACAAAGCAGGTTTGCGAAGAGCTTTCCATACCAGTCATTGGTATTGGGGCAGGCGTTGCGGATGGCCAGGTGCTGGTGGCTCAGGATATGCTGGGAATGAATGTTGGATTCAAGCCCAAATTCCTGCGTCAATATGCTGACTTGAATACCGTCATTACGGATGCTTTAGGTCAGTATATTACAGATGTGAAAGAAGGGAGTTTTCCCAACGAAGAAGAAAGCTACTGATGGAAGTATACAGCTTCGAGTCGATAAAAAACATCTTATTATTAGGATTATTGCTTAGAATTTTATAATTTTGCGCACTTTTAGAATATAACTATCATAAATATATGAGTAAGAAATTCACAGAACGCAGCAAACTTAACCTCAGCGAGGTGAATAAAGAAGTGCTGCAACAGTGGGACGACGAGGATGTTTTCCACTTGAGTATGTCTGAACGTGAAGGATGTCCTTCTTTTGTTTTCTTTGAAGGTCCTCCCTCTGCAAACGGACATCCTGGCATCCATCATGTTCTGGCTCGTACCATCAAGGATGTTTTCTGCCGCTTCAAGACGATGAAAGGTTATCAGGTGAAGCGCAAGGCAGGATGGGATACTCATGGCCTTCCTGTGGAATTGAGCGTGGAGAAGGAACTGGGTATCACCAAAGAGGATATTGGAAAGACCATTTCGATTGAAGAGTACAACAGGAAGTGTCGCGAGAACGTGATGATGTATACCAACGAATGGACTGACTTGAGCCACAAGATGGGATACTGGGTGGATATGGAGCATCCCTACATTACCTACGACAACAAATACATCGAGACTCTTTGGTGGCTGCTGAAGCAACTCTACGAGAAGAATCTCCTTTACAAAGGCTATACCATCCAGCCCTACAGCCCAGCAGCTGGGACTGGCCTCAGCAGTCATGAGCTGAATCAGCCTGGTTGCTATCGCGACGTGAAGGATACGACTGTGACAGCACAGTTCCGCGTTACTGACACGTCAGCTTCCAAGTTGCCTGACCTCTCTCTTGACACGCCTCTCTACGTCCTGGCTTGGACAACCACTCCCTGGACCCTGCCCAGCAATGTGGCACTTTGTGTGGGTCCTAAGATTGAGTATGTAGTGGTCAAGGGAAAGAATCCCTATACTGGCGAGGAGGCTGCTTACGTGGTTGCTGAGCCTCGATTGGGTTCTCTCTTCAAGGCGGAGGAAGGCGAGCAGTTGGAGATTCTTTGGCGAGGAACAGGAGAGGACCTCGTGGGCATCCGCTACAAGCAGCTCTTCCCCTGGGTGAAGCCAACTGAACTGGTGAATGGCAAGATGGTGGACCGCGAGAGCGAGGCCTTCCGCGTGATTCCTGGTGATTATGTGACTACTGAGGACGGTACAGGTATCGTGCACATCGCTCCCACGTTTGGTGCGGATGATGCGAAAGTGGCTAAGGATGCTGGAGTGCCTGCGCTCTATATTCTTGACAAGTCTGGCGATACCCGTCCAATGGTTGACTTCACAGGCAAGTATTTCCTGCCAGAAGACATGGATGCTGAGTTCTATGAGACCTTCGTCAACAAGGAGACGTACGCTCTGCATCAGGGCGCTTTCGTCAAGAATGACTACGATCCCCAGTATGCTGGGCTCGACGAGAAGGCACTCAGCAAGACGGAGGACCTGAATGTAGTTCTCTGCATGGAGATGAAGCAGGCTGGTACTGCCTTCAAGATTGAGAAGCATGTCCACAATTATCCTCATTGCTGGCGTACTGACAAGCCTATCCTCTATTATCCTCTCGACAGTTGGTTCATTCGCAGTTCTGCTGCCAAGGAGCGCATGATGGAACTCAACAAGACCATCTTGTGGAAACCTGAGAGCACAGGAACAGGCCGTTTTGGAAAATGGCTTGAGAACCTGAATGACTGGAACCTCTCGCGCAGCCGTTATTGGGGTACTCCTTTGCCCATCTGGCGCAATCGTGATACGAAAGAGGAAATCTGCATTGGCAGCGTGGAAGAGCTTTACGATGAGATAGAAAAGGCTGTTGCTGCTGGCGTGATGCCCAGCAATCCTTTGAAGGATCGTGGATTCGTGCCTGGCGACATGAGTCAGGAGAACTACGACAAGATAGACCTGCATCGTCCCTATGTCGATCAGATTTGGCTCGTAGGCAAGAGTGGCGCAGTCCTGAAGCGTGAGCTGGATTTGATAGATGTTTGGTTCGATAGTGGCGCTATGCCTTATGCCCAGATTCATTATCCTTTCGAAAACAAGGAGCAGCTGGATAAGCGTGTGGTATATCCTGCAGACTTCATTGCGGAAGGTGTCGACCAGACGCGCGGATGGTTCTATACCCTCCATGCCATTGCCACGATGGTGTTCGACAGTGTTGCCTACAAGGCAGTCATCAGCAATGGTCTTGTTCTCGACAAGAACGGCATGAAGATGTCGAAGCGTCTGGGAAATGCCGTTGACCCATTCGGCGCAATAGAAAGGTATGGCAGCGATGCTGTTCGCTGGTATATGATTACCAATAGCGCACCTTGGGACAACCTGAAGTTCGACGAGGAAGGAGTCCAGGAAGTGAGCCGCACGTTCTTTGGCAAGCTCTTCCAGACCTACAGCTTCCTGACCATGTATGCCAACGTGGACGGTTGGAGCTACGAGGAGGCTGATGTTCCCATGAACGAGCGTCCTGAGATGGACCGCTGGATACTCTCTTGCCTGAACAGCTTGGTTCGCGACGTGAATCAATGTTACGAGGAATATGAGCCCACTCGTGCAGGACGCCTGATTCAGACCTTCGTGGTCGACAATGTGAGCAATTGGTTCGTCCGCCTCAGCAAGAAGCGTTTCTGGGGCAGCGTGATGAGTTTGGACAAGTTGAGTGCCTATCAGACGCTCTACACCTGTCTGGAGACTGTGGCACGCTTGATGGCTCCCATTGCTCCCTACTATGCTGATCGCCTCTATCGCGATCTGGTCGAGGCTACAGGGCGTGGCAAGAACGAGAGTGTGCATTTGGCTCAGTTCCCTGTGGCTGACGAGAGCAAGATTGACTTGGAGCAGGAGCTTCGCATGCAGCTTGCCCAGCAGGTTACTTCCATGATTCTGAGCCTTCGCAAGAAAGAGCAGATCGTGGTCAAGCAGCCGCTTCAGCGCATTGCCATCCCTGCTGTGGATATTGCCCAGCAGCAACGCATAACCGCCATGAAACAGCTTATCCTGAACGAGGTGAACGTGAAGGAACTGGAGTTCGTGGAGGCCAAGGGCATGATCACCAAGCAGGTGAAGTGCAACTTCCGCACCATGGGAAAGAAGTTTGGCAAGCTCATGAAGAGCGTGAATGCTGCTGTGCTGGCGATGAGTCAGGACCAGATTGCCCAGCTGGAGACTGACGGACAACTTCCTTTGACACTGGAGACTGGCGAAAATGTGACGGTTGATTTGGAGGATGTGGAAATCTACAGTCAGGATGTTCCTGGATGGAGTGTGGCAAACGAGGGAACGTTGACCGTAGCCCTCGACCTCACCATCACTGAGGACTTGCGCCTCGAGGGTGTGGCCCGCGAGTTGATCCGCAGCATCCAGACGCTTCGCAAGGACAGCGGTTTCGAGATAACAGACCGCATCCGCGTGACCATTCCCCAGAGCGACGACAACAAGGCTTGCCTCGAGAAGTACACAGACTACATTGCCTCTCAGGTGCTTGCCAACGAGGTGACCTTGGGCGAGGAGCTTAGTGTGGAAAAAGTTTAAGCATTATTATTCTCTTTTTATCAATACATTATTATTATAATTAGAACAATAAAAGTTATGGAAGAAACAAAGTTGAGATATTCGGATGAAGAGCTTGAGGAGTTCCGCCAAATCATTCTGGAGAAGCTGGAAGTGACCAAGCGCGACTATAACGTTCTGATGGATCAGTTGACCAACCGCAACGACAATGGTGTGGACGACACGATGCCCACCTATCATACCCTGGAGGAAGGCAGCGAGACCCAGTCAAAGGAGACCATCATGAATATGGCTGCACGTGCCCAGAAGTTCATCCAGGGCCTGCAGGCTGCGTTGGTTCGCATCGACAACAAGACCTACGGCATCTGCCGCGAGACGGGCAAACTGATTCCCAAGGAGCGCCTGCGTGCTGTTCCCCATGCCACACTCAGCATCGAGGCTAAGCACATGCGCGACAAGCGTCGCTAAGCTGTCGATATTCGTAGATAGGTAGATGGTCAGTAAGAAAAACCAGGCAATCACCTCCGCTCTCATCATCGTAGGGTCGCTGGTGATTGACCAAATCGTCAAGATAGCTGTCAAGACGGGCATGTATCTCCACCAGAGCATACATGTGACCGACTGGTTCTATATCCTGTTCACAGAGAACCGTGGCATGGCGTTTGGCATGGAACTGATGGACAAGTATCTGCTCACCAGTTTCCGCATCGTAGCTGTGACGGTCCTGCTGTGGTATCTCGTGCGTGTCATCCGTCGTGGGGGTGAATCCATCGGATTCATCGTCTGCCTCTCTCTCATCCTGGCAGGAGCGGCAGGAAACATTATCGACTGCCTCTTCTACGGCATGATCTTCAACAATCCTCCTGCTCCCATGATAGCAGAATTCGTACCTTGGGGGACAGGCTATGACGGTCTGATGCAGGGCAGGGTAGTGGACATGTTCTATTTCCCCCTCGTGGAATGGAACTGGCCATCGTGGTTGCCAGTCTGGGGCGGACAGCATTTCATCTTCTTCAGCCCCATCTTCAATTTTGCTGATTCCTGCATCAGTGTGGGAGTCATAGCATTGCTCCTTTTTCATCACAAAAGACTCCAGCATGCATAGAAGGTGCTCCGTTCGCTCATGAGACGTATTCCTGCAGTTCTCCTTTCATCGTTTTCTTCGCTCCTGATGCTTTGCCTGATTGCCTGCAAACCCAGCAAACCGCAAGGCGTCATGTCGGAGGGAAAGATGCAGAACGTCCTCGTGGACTACCATCTGGCACAGGGAATGGCAGAGAACATGGGCGGAAACCGCGAAGAGAACCAGTACATGCTCGTGCAGGCTGTGTTCCGCAAGCACCATATCACAGAGGCGCAGTTCGACACCTCCCTGATTTACTACAGCACCCACAGCGAGGTCTTTGCCAAGATGTACAAGGTAGTGAACGACCGCATCGAGGCAAGGGCAAACGCGATGGGTGTGGATGCTGAGCCACAATCCATCTATTCGCACCTTTCCGACCAGGGCGACACGGCCAACATCTGGGTGGAGCGTCCGCTGATCGCCCTTCGTCCCACACAGATGGACAACATCTACATCTTCTCGCTTCGAGCCGACAGCACCTTCCGCCCAGGCGACAGCTTCCTGTGGCATTTCCGCTCACGCTATGTCCTGCAGGGCAACAATCGTGAGGCATTTGCCCAGTTGGTTGTCCACTACGAGAACGACAGCGTGGAAGGCAAAAGCCAGTTCATCCGTGCAGATGCTGAGACGGAGGTTCGCGTGGATCCAGCCAAGAACAAGGATAGCCTGCAGATCCGAAGCCTCTCGGGGTACGTTTATCTGCCCATCTCCACTCAGGACCCCAAGGTGTTCCGTCTGCTCACCCTTACCGACATCGCTTTGGTCCGTTTCCACAAGGTCGTTCCACCAGAAAAGACGGAACTCGCGGGCGATTCGCTCACGTTGGATTCGCTGGAGAATGATACCTCAGCCATCTCTTCCCAGCCCCATCAGCGTCTCACTCCTCAGCAGATGCGTGATGCCCAGCCTCGCGAGCGCACCATCAACGTGGTGAAGGAAAAGGCTGTGAATCCCAATTTGCGTCCCACCCGTCGACGCAACATCAACCAGCCACGCAGCAACCGCCGCCGCACTTCTCCCTAAGGCTCTTTCCCTCAGCTCTCCCTTCGGTTCATGAGTTTCGACGTGTTGAATCATGAGTTTCGACATTTTGTTTTTCCTTTCTTGACACGTTGCTAGGTTGTGAAGAACAAATCGCTGGATGTTAATGTTTTTAAGTTGAAACAAATTGTGTAAAAATATTTCACAACAATTTAGGACTGGGACAAATGGAGAGTATCAAAAGTAACAAAAGTAACATTTCGTTTTTCGATTTCCGTTCCAAATACAGTGGGGTAAATTTTTATATTTTATATAATAATATAATATATTATATTATTATATAAAATATAAATGTGATTTCACTTGTTTTCAACTTCATTTTCGAAAATGCAAATGTTACTTTTGTTACTTTTGTTACTCTCCGTTGTGGCTGCCCTTCATTCGTGAGTTTCCCATTGAGGCAATCTTCATAAAATGATGATCAATCTCATTTGTGTGTTGTAAGGCAAAATGCACACGCCTCTCCTTTCGCGTTTTCGGGCCCTCTGGGCGCTTTTATCGCATGCGCGTGATACGGAGACCGCCAAGAGGAAAATAATCGATTTACGGGGCTTTTCTGCGCGATTTTTGTGTGCCCTGCTTTCCGCTTTGCCGGCATAGCTGTTCAGGGATGTCATTTGATAGTGTTGCAGGAGGATGGAAGAGTAACATTTCGGAATGTTACGGTTTGAGGATGGGGTGGTGTAAAGTATTTTCATATTTACCTACTAAGTTGGTAATAACGGTGGGGAGGTTTGGGGGAAGCATTTTTCTCTCTTTTAAGGTTATTTAACTTTTGCGTGTTGGATTAATTGCTATCTTTGCACGCCAAATGGAATTAAGAAATAATCATGAGTAACAAAACTGCTATTTTGGAGTCCATCCTTGATCTCAACAGCAACAATATCTGGAATCTGAATGAGAACGAGGTGGCTAAGTTGTGGGAAAGTTCGAAAGTGGAAGAGGATTTCACCATCAGCGAGGAAAAGCTGCTGAATGTGATCCGCATCGCATTTGAAGTGGTTCACTACGATCCTTCCATTGCCCGCGAGAAGAACATGTATGAGAACGGCGAGTGGGCCATCATGTCGCATTGCCGTCCTGGTAAGCCTTCCATCGCTATCCGCAAGAAGGTGATAAAGCGGCTTACGGACCTTACCTACGAAAACATCCGTCACATCTCTGCAGCCACTCTGCTCGACCTGATCGACCGCAACTTTGGCGGCGGATGGGATTCCATTTCGTTGGCCATCAAGGACATCATAGAGACAGGATTCGACATCAGCACGACTCAGTTGCCAGCCTCGCGTATCCACATGGCAGGAGGAACGCTGGAGCGCAAGGTGGCCCAGGGATTCGAGGTACTGGAGATTGCGAAGGGCAATTGGGTGGAAGCCATTTTTGCCAAGAAGAAGGATCCTGTGGTGAAACTGCGCTTCCAGGAACAGCGTTACGACAAGGATGGCAATCTGTTCAAGGATTCCGATTCTGGCGATGATGACGAGGATTTGCCAGACGAGGTAGACGACGAGATGGACGAGGATGAGGACGAGGATGCGATGTCGGACGAGGAGCAGAACGACGACACCTTCTACAGCAGTTATTCGCCTGAGGCAGAAGTGAAAGACGAGGATGTGGAAGGTTTCCCCATCGAAGAGGAATAGCCCCTGCGGTTTGCATGTTAACGCGATAAGGAACTGATGCATCATCTTACATTATTCATCATAGCAGGGTACTTGTTTACCCTGCTTGTTCTTTCTCGTATCGTGGGAGGAACGCGCGACAACGATGCCTTTTTCCGTGGGAACCGTCAGAGTCCTTGGTGGGCAGTAGCCTTTGGTATGCTGGGTGCCAGCATCAGCGGCATCACTTTCGTCAGTGTGCCAGGCATGGTGATGGGCGTGCGGATGACTTATCTGCAGATGTGCCTGGGGTTCATACTGGGCTATTTCCTGGTAGCCTTCCTGCTGCTACCTATTTATTATAGGATGAACCTGACCACGATCTACACCTATCTGGATCATCGTTTTGGATTCTCAGCCTACAAGACAGGAGCCTCCTTCTTCTTCCTGAGCAAGCTGTTGGGTGCCAGTATCCGTCTGTATCTTGTCTGCGTCATTCTGCAGAACCTGATTTTCGACTCGTATCACATTCCCTTCTGGCTCAACACTTTCATCGTCTTGGTTTTCATTTGGCTCTACACGCGCAACAGCGGCATCAAGACCATCGTGTGGAGCGATTGTCTGCAGACCGTTGTCCTGCTGACAGCTCTGGTGCTCATCATCTATCAGCTGGTCAGTCAGATGAATCTGGGTTTCAGGGATGCTGTGGCGGCTATCCGTGAGAATCCCATGAGCCACATCTTTGAGTTTGAGGACACCCATGGGAAACAATATTTCTGGAAGCAGTTCATCAGCGGTATCTTTACGGTGGTGGTGATGACAGGTCTCGATCAGGACATGATGCAGAAGAATCTAACCTGCCGCACCCTGAAGCAGAGCCAGTTGAACATGTGCGTCAATGGACTGCTCTATACGCCCGTCAATTTCCTGTTTCTTTGCCTTGGGGTGCTTATGGTGATGTTTTACCAGCATACAGGCATGGAGTTCCCTGCCAAGACGGACGAGCTTCTGCCCACCCTGTGTGCAAGTGGCCATTTGGGGCAGGCAGCCCTGATATTCTTTACCTTGGGCATCACAGCGGCAGCCTTCAGCAGTGCAGACTCAGCCCTGGCAAGCCTTACGACATGCTGCTGCGTCGATATCCTCCAGAAGCCTGATGACGAGCGGCTGCGCAAGCTTGTGCATCCTTTGATAGCCGTGTGTTTCCTGGGTTTCATTCTCTTGGTTCGTGCAGTCAATTCCACCAGTGTGATAGATGCAGTCTATACGGTTTGCTCCTATACGTATGGTCCTCTGCTTGGCTTGTTTGCCTTCGGACTCTTCACCCGTCTGCAGCCACGTGGCAAATGGGTTCCTGTGGTCTGTCTGATTTCTCCCTTCCTGTGCTATCTGCTGGACACGCTGACGTACGAACATTTCCACTACAAGTTCGGCTATGAGCTGCTTCTCTGCAATGGCGCCATCACCTTCCTGGGCCTATTGCTGGCGTCTGCGAAATTCCGCGCAAACGATGCTGGTGGCAATCGCGACGTTTAGGCTCTCGCTGGTTTCCCGCTGTGCAGGATAGCTGGGAATAAAGAGACGCTCGCTGACCTTCTCACCCACCTCTTTCGTGATACCCTTTCCCTCGTTGCCCATCACGATGATTCCCTCAGGAGAGAGTTGCTTGTCGTAGAGGTTTTCTCCGTCCAGGAACGTGCCGTAGATGGGTAAGTTGGTTTGGCTGAGCATGTCAGGAAGATCCACATAGTGCAACCTGACCCTTGCGATAGCCCCCATCGTGGCTTGTATGGCTTTGGGGTTGTAGATGTCGGCAGTGTCCATGCTGCAGAGGATGTCCTCGATGCCAAACCAATCAGCAATGCGTACGATGGTTCCCAGATTGCCAGGATCCTGCACTCCATCCAGAGCCAGCGTGAGTTTCCCTTTCATTGATTCAGTATCAAGAAGATAATCAGGGATGGGAAAGAGGGCAATCACTTCCTGGGGAGCGCGAAGCAAGCTGGCACGCTCCAGCTCAGCAGGCGTAATCTCATCCACAGCCGTGTCTGCCAGCAGGTCCCTGTGCATATCGATCCATTGGGGTAGGGCAGCCACATAGGAGGGTCGCATCGTGTTGAGCAAATCGCCTACCAGTTTTGTCCCTTCAGCCACGAAAAGTCTTTTCTGGCGTCGAGATTTGCGCATTTCCAGCGAATGGATTTCTTTGATTCTGGCTTTACTTATCATCTGAGATTGTTTTTTTCTGTGACAAAGTTAGTGAATTTTGCTGAAATAGTGTTATCTTTGTCGTATGAATTGCAGGAAACAGGTCTTCTGGCTTCTTTGGGCATGCCTAATCGCTGGTGTGTCCTCATGTTCCGTGTCGAAATTCATTCCAGAGGACGGATACCTGCTCGACCGCGTTAGCCTTCATTCCGACAGTTCCTCGCTCAAGACAGGTTTGCTGGAGGGATACATCCGCCAACATCCCAACAGCCGCTGGTTTTCCACCTTGAAAGTGCCACTGGGAATCTATAGTATGAGCGGACGAGACAGCACAAAGCGTTTCAACCGTTTCATCCGCAAGATAGGAGAGCCGCCCGTCATCTATGATAAGAGTCAGGCCCTGAAAGCCCAGCAGAACATCCTTTCTGCCGTTCATAATCTGGGATACCTGAATGGCGAAGTAGAGATGCTGGAGCTGATGCACAAAAAGAAGGTTCATCTCATCTATCGCATTGATCCAGAGAAGCGCTTCACAGTAAAAAACCTCGAAGTGGAGAATCAGGACCCAAGCCTGGATTCCTTGCTTAAAGCCAACGAGGAGAATACGCTCCTGCACGAGGGAATGAATTTCGACCTGAATGTGCTCGACGCTGAGCGAAGCCGCATCAATACACTTATGCTCAACAACGGCTACTATCGTTTCAATAAAGAGTTCATTCATTTCCAGGCAGATACGGTGCTGGGCAATCATCAGGCTAACCTGAAGATGACCTTGAGCCAATATCGTTTGGGGCAGCAGAACTTATACCGTCCCCACCAGATATATCATATTGGCGACATAGAAGTGAAGATTGACTCACTCTCAGGACGGCGAACCCGCATTCGTGATAAAGTGCTGCAGAATGCACTCGATTTGCATCCAGATTCACTCTATCGTGAGCGCGATGTCCAAAACACGTATGCCAATCTGACTCGTTTGGGAGCCATCATGTCCACCAACGTGAGACTGACGGAAGATGAAGAAGATTCCCTGCGACTCAACACCACCATCAACCTGACACCAGCAAAGCGCAATTCCGTGAATGCTGAGCTCGAGGGGACCAATTCCGCTGGTGACTTTGGCGCAGCTGCCTCGTTGACCTACCAGAATCGCAACATCTTCCATGGCGCAGAACTTTTCAGCATCAAGCTGCGTGGCGCGTTTGAGGCCATCAAGGGACTCAGCGGCTACAACGACCAGGACTATATCGAGTATAGTGCGGAGACAAGCATGACATTCCCAGACTTCAAGTTCCCCTTCCTCAACAAGAAGTTCCGTCATGCCGCTCAAGCCACCAGCGAGATAAGCCTGATGTATGACTCGCAGGATCGCCCAGAGTTCCATCGTCGAGTCATCACAACTGCTTGGAAATATCGTTGGGGACGTTTCAATCGCCGTCTGCTGCATCGCATGGACCTGCTTGACCTCAACTACATTTTCATGCCCTGGATCAGCGAGACATTCTGCAAGACGTATCTTGAGGATCCATCCAGTCGAAATGCTATCCTTCGCTACAACTACGAGAACCTCTTCATCATGAAGTTGGGTTATCAGATCACTTATAACTCACGCGCTCAGACAAGCCTGTCCTCCAATTATGGCACTAATGCCTACACTATACGCGCAGGCGTGGAATCCAGCGGAAACCTGCTCTATGGGTTGTGCAATCTCTTCAATACCAGTGTCAATAAAGATGACCAGTTCACTTTGCTCAACATTGCCTATGCGCAATACGTGCGTGGTGATTTCGATTTTGCAAAGAGTTTCCGCATCGACGACGTCAACTCGATAGCTGTTCATTTTGGTCTGGGTATCGCCTATCCCTATGGCAACAGCAATATCCTTCCATACGAGAAGCGATATTTCAGCGGTGGCGCCAACAGTGTGCGCGGCTGGAGTGTACGCGAGTTGGGACCTGGCACATTCAAGGGGAATGATGGACGCATCGACTTCATCAATCAGACGGGTGACATCAAGTTGGACATGAACGTGGAGTACAGGACGCATATGTTCTGGAAGATGGATGGCGCAGCCTTTGTGGATGCAGGAAACATCTGGACCATTCGAGCCTACGACGATCAGCCAGGCGGGCAATTCAAGTTCGATACCTTCTGGCGCCAGATAGCTGTTTCATACGGGTTGGGCATACGCCTGAACTTCGATTACTTTATTCTTCGACTGGATGGCGGTATGAAGGCAGTCCATCCAGCCTATACGGATAGTCGTCATCACTTTCCCATCATCCATCCAAATTTTGGACGCGACTTCACCCTCCACTTTGCCGTCGGCTTACCTTTCTGATCTGATTCTCCACTTTTTCCCAACGCGTAGGAGTTCCAAGGTACCTTCTTTTGTGCCAATATGGCCAGCGTGTTCCAAAGAATCAGCCACCAGAACCTGCTCTGCCCTGTAGCTCACCACAACCAGCGTGTCGCCCTGCAGATGGCTTTTCAGGATGCTTATCACAGGCTGCTTGGTAATTAAGCTGAGTTCTTGGTCAGTCAGGTTTGACGCATACCACGCCAGATCCTCCTGAGCTTCTTTTGTGCAGTATTTTGAGGCATCATCCAGTCGGCAGGCATACAGATTCTCAAGGTATTTTTCTGCAACATCCTTTGCTTCTTTTGTGGGATTGTTTTGGCATGATATTAACATGAATATCACACATATTATGGAGCATTTCTTGAGATGTAACATCATATCGCGTTTCAAATTTCTTACAAAAATACGCAAAAATTTGTCATTATGGTTATAAAGTCGTATTTTTGCGCTAGAAATAATAACAAACCATGATGAAATTTGTTTCTCTGGGCTCTGGTAGTAGTGGTAACAGCTATTATCTAAGTGCTGGAAATACGAGTATCTTGGTTGATGCGGGACTCAACATTCGTACCCTGAAGCGTCATATGCACAATTTGGAGTTGGATATTGAGAATTTGGATTATGTGCTGATCACACATGATCATGCAGACCACATCAAGGCTGTAGGAAGTCTGGCCAACGAACTCGACAAACCAATTTTTGCGACGGAACCCGTTCACGAGGGTATCAATCGCAACTATTGCGTCACCAGCAAACTTACTGCAGAGCATGTGCGTTACATAGTCAAAGGGAAAACTGTCCAGATGGGTGATTTTATGGTCACCCCCTTTGAAGTACCTCATGACAGTAGCGATTGTGTGGGTTATCGTATTGAGGCAGATGGTATAACCTTCTGTCTGATTACAGATGTGGGACACGTCACTCCAACCATCGAGGAGGAAGTGTCGAGAGCCAATTATTTGGTTCTGGAGGCTAACCATGACGTGAACATGCTGACGATGGGGCCTTATCCCGCCTATCTCAAGGGGCGTATCCGCAGCGGTCGAGGCCATTTGAGCAATGGCGATTCTGCCCATTTGCTTGCTGAGCATGGAACTCCCAAGCTGAAACACGTTTGGCTCTGTCATCTTTCTGAGGAAAACAACCATCCTGAATTGGCCCGTAAGACGGTGGAAGGTGTTCTGCGTGAGTATGGAATAATTCCAGGAGTAGATTTCGATTTGGACATTCTTAAGCGGAAGGTTCCCTCGCAAATCTACGAATTGACAGTTTGATGCAAAAAAAACGTTCCGATAGTTTGGACGTTTCGTTAAAAGTCCTTACCTTTGCACTCGCAAAATCAGAAATGATGCGTCCTTAGCTCAGTTGGTAGAGCAATTGACTCTTAATCAATGGGTCCAGGGTTCGAGCCCCTGAGGGCGTACAGATTTGGAAGGAAAAGTTTGATTTTGTGTTGCGTCCTTAGCTCAGTTGGTAGAGCAATTGACTCTTAATCAATGGGTCCAGGGTTCGAGCCCCTGAGGGCGTACAAGAGGAGAGAAGGGTGGACCAGTCAGGTTCATCCTTTTTTCATTGCAGATGAGTTATAACAACAAATAGAGAACACATACATATTATGTACAGGACAAAGACTTGTGGAGAGCTCCGTCTCTCTGATGTAGGGCAAACCGTCACTTTGGCAGGTTGGGTTCAGAGTGTGCACAACTTGGGTGCCCTTACTTTCATTGATCTTCGCGATCGATATGGCATTACCCAGCTGGCCTTTACTGAGGATTCTTCAGAGGAACTCAAAAAACAGGCTGCCAAGTTGGGGCGTGAATTCGTTATTCAGGCTACTGGTAAGGTGGAAGAGCGTTATTCCAAGAACAAGAATCTTCCAACTGGTGAAATAGAAATCCTGGTCAGCGAACTGACCATTATCAACGAGAGCCTGACTCCTCCCTTCACAATCGAGGAGAACAGCGATGGAGGCGATGACCTGCGAATGAAGTACCGTTACCTGGATTTGCGTCGCCCAACCGTTCGCCAGAATCTTGAGCTTCGTCACAAGTTCGCTTTCGAGGTACGCCGCTATCTCGATGAGCATGGTTTCCTCGAGATTGAGACTCCTGTGCTGGTGAACAGTACCCCTGAGGGCGCTCGTGATTTTGTTGTCCCCAGCCGTATGAACCCTGGCCAATTCTATGCTTTGCCTCAGAGTCCCCAGACGCTCAAACAGTTGCTCATGGTGGCAGGTATGGATCGCTACTTCCAGATTGTGAAGTGTTTCCGTGACGAGGATCTACGTGCTGATCGCCAGCCAGAGTTTACCCAAATTGATTGCGAGATGTCGTTTGTTGAGCAGGAAGACATTCTCCAGATGTTCGAGGGCATGAGCCGTCATCTTTTCAAGACCATCAAGGGTATTGATATTCCAGCCTTGCCTCGCATGACATGGGCTGATGCCATGAAGTATTATGGTAGCGACAAACCAGACACTCGATTTGGAATGAAGTTCGTGGAGCTGAAGACAACCCAAGTCGACAATGCAAGCAAGGAGATCGTCCCCAGCATATTCCCTGAAGGGTTTGCTGTTTTCGACAGTGCTGCCTACATTGGAGCTATCTGTGCTGAAGGGCAGGCTGTATATACCCGTAAGCAACTGGATCAACTCACTGACTTTGTAAAACGTCCACAGGTAGGCGCAAAGGGCTTGGTTTATGCTCGTGTGCAGGAAGATGGTAGCGTGAAGAGTTCTGTTGACAAGTTCTATACTCCTGAGACTTTGAATCTCCTCAAGGAAAAGATGTCTGCTAAGCCTGGCGACCTCATCCTGATTCTCAGTGGCGACGATGCCATGAAAGTGCGTAAGCAACTTAGTGAACTCCGTCTCGAGATGGGTGCTCGAATGGGCTTGCGCGACAAGAACAAGTATTCCTGCCTTTGGGTGATAGACTTCCCCATGTACGAATGGAGTGATGAGGAGAATCGTCTCATGGCCATGCACCATCCTTTCACCTCTCCCAAACCAGAGGATATCCCTCTGCTTGACACGGATCCTGCCAGCGTACGTGCCAATGCTTATGATATGGTTATCAATGGCGTGGAAGTAGGCGGAGGAAGTATTCGTATCCATGATGCCAAGTTGCAGCAGAAAATCTTCGAGATTCTTGGTTTCACTCCAGAGCAGGCACAGCAGAAGTTTGGCTTCCTGATGAATGCCTTCAAGTATGGTGCACCTCCTCATGGTGGTCTCGCTTATGGCCTTGATCGTTTCGTGAGCCTCTTTGCAGGCCTCGACAGTATTCGTGACTGCATTGCATTCCCCAAGAACAATAGTGGGCGTGACGTCATGCTTGATGCACCTGGCGTTATTGATCAAACGCAACTCGATGAACTTTGTATCGATGTGAAATTACCCAGCACTAAATAAGACAAAAGGTCTTACGGTAGATAAAAAGGAATCTCTCGCAAATGCGGGGGATTCTTTTTTATGTAGCTGTGTTTCTAAAGAAAAAAAAACATGATGGGATTACTGAAGTCTCGAAAAGGCGGAAGATTGCATACAGGCGCAGAAAGAACACAACACGTCGCATCTTGCGACACAACGTGTTGTGTTCCTCATAAGAACGTGTTGTGTTCCCCATAAGAACGTGTTGTGTATTTGAATCACCTTCTTTGCTGTTACTTTGATTTTGTCCGTTTTAGCGTATAGACATTGGTGTTCCGTCCATCCACCATTTGATACAATAACCAGCTGTTTCCGTCAGGCTGGGCTTCAAGCCTCCAGTCATAATCCGGATTCATCAGCAGTTTTCTGACTGAGCGGGGAAAGGCATTTGCATGACGAGCGTCTTCCCAAGTGCGTATCGTCGAGAATATCTGCTCTTTCTGGGGACATTTCTCAACATCCTCCTGATTGATTGATAAGAAGTAGGTCGCCCCATACCCTATGGCAAGAGCCTCTACATGTGCGTATTGCTCAACATAAGAGGTGTCTTTTATTGCGAAGTTATTGCCGAAGGAAACGGGGAAAAAGTTAGAATAAGTGACGTCGCTCAAATCCTTCCCCTCGCTGGTGGTGCTGCCCCATTCCCTGGTATCCAAATCATACATGTTGCGCCCACCCCCTACGTTCCAAACGCTTTGATAGTGCCAAGAGGCTTCCGACAGGGTTGCGCCTGAGAAGCGGATATAGGGTACACCCAATTCGTGGGCGTGTTCGAACAGAACCCTGAAGAAACGTTTGGCAGCATAATATCCGTGGCCGCTATTGAAGAGAAATTCCTGCCCGTCGAAGTCGTACATGCTTACTCCGCTATGCTTGGCTACTTCGGCATAGTATTTGGCTATCTCGTCCTGAAGTGCCATGTTTGGGATCAGACCTTCGTAGCCCCAGGGCAGTGTGACTTGCAGTTTGTAAACGGTGTCTTGGGCTTGATGGGATACAGCTTTCGTGCCCCAGTAGCCTCTCTGCACATTCTTCAGTCTATAAGGGTATGAGTCAGAAACACCAAGATAATGAATCAGCTCATGCCCTATTTTGACCATATTCAACTCCTTGTGATGCCCCTGCCAACTGGCAATTTCTTCCATATAGGTAGGGTCGTCAATAATGATAATGGTGTCTTCGGGCGAAATGTCTCTCATCAACACTCTTTTCTGCTGATAGCACAAGCTGTCGCTGGGGACAGGGCTGGCATCCATCGTGCCTGGAGCCAGGGAGTTGGTGATACAGACACGTCCCAGCATCAGACCCTCAGCCTCTGCCATATCGGCATATTCGCGATGAGACTTGTTGCCGCTGCTGAATCGGAAGGGTTTGGTCGACTGATCAGGACCGTCCAGATAACCGCCATTTGCATGGTTGGGACGCAGGAACCCCTGATCATAGGCATGTATGGTGGGGAAACCCAATCGCTTTGTGTAGGATATGATGCTGTCATATAGGCAACCGGAAGTTATCACATCTGGAGAGAATGCGGTGGGGTCTTTTATCCATTTACCTTGAATGGTGGGATAAGGCAAGTGCTCCGACAGCACAATATCTTGAATTACATCCAAAAGAGCTGTGCTGTCCGGACTCCCCCATAAAGCGATGGAAGAACCAATGTAGTCAATGCCAGGCAATGGCTCCACGTCGATATGATTAGGTTCGTTGACTGGCATATTGGGAATTAAAGAATACAATACTTGGCGACGTTGGAAACGGTCGCGTGAATGATAACTCAGGGAGATACGTCCTGAGCTATCCACCAAGGCAGCATTGCCATACATGATGCGGTAGTAAGGCTCTTTATTGGCATAGAAAGCCACATCGCTGATACCGTCACCACCCAGGGTGAAAACCTGACCTTCGTGCAAACTGTCTGGCAAGGGGAAACGCTGGGCATCGGGCGTATGGATGATGTACTGGAACGGAGCCGCGTCGCTTTCTACATCCGAAGTGCCGCCTAATGTGTTGTCATCCAAGGCCAATACGCCGATACTGTAGTTTACCACGTCGCTTGTATCCCTGGCCACACCGATTATTTCTCCCATAAGGTTTGTGATGTTGGTGTGGTAGGACCCCCACTGAATGGCGTTGACGCCATTTCGCGGCTCAATACTAACAAGCGATAGTTTCAGATATTTGTCGTACGGTTGTAATTGCACCTTGGCTACCGATCCATTGGGATAATTGAGGGTCATCAACTTCGTCTTTTTGTCAAAATGTGCCTTCTCAGGGTAGTAGTATTCCCTTTTCTCGCTGTCATACAGTGACATCAGCGGCGAAGGCTTGTCAGCAGGACTGAACTCTCGGTAGGGCTTCCTGGTGATATTCTTCATACTGTGTATGTACCCTCTTTGGTTCACATCGATACTGAAATATTTAGTCTTGAAAGTCCAGGAGCGGTCCTCTTTGCTTCTTTCGTATGTCCTTAGCGCATCCCCGTATTCTTTCAAATAGGTGGGGTGGGGGTAAGCCTGGAAGTAGGTTGAGTCCATATAGACGGCAAAAGTAGTGATGTTGCGGATGCCCAGGTCGGCATACGTCGCTATGTCTGAGCGAAACACATCGCCGTCCCAGGGCAATTCCACGGCAGGCTTTTTCCATCCGCTGGCCATTGAGACATCGAGCCAGTAGTCAAGCACTACAGCCGTTTCAGCTGGGAAGACCTCCAGGTTCTCTTTCAGATAAGTCAGATTACGTGCGTTGAAGCCGATGTCGCGCACCTCGCTGACGGAGTCAGTAATGGGCTTGTCCAAACGCCGCTGAAATGGGGCGAACTCCAGGAAGATTCCCTCAAGGGGCTTTACCTTTCGGGGTGCCTGTAGCGAGGAGAAGTAGGCCAGGTGAGCCAGCATGGCCTTAGGGTCGTATGTCCGAATGGCTTCCAGCATCTTGTTCTCGATAATCAAGGCCTGCTCACTGGCAGAAAGTTCTCTGCACTGCGGGCATTGGCAGACGGGTGCACCGTCATCGAGCCAGAAATAGTAGCGATGGTTCGTAGAGGTCAGGTGGCGGGCATAGTAGAGTGCGCGGCTGGCTATCGTGTCGAGTGCACGGGTCGAACTGGCACAGCAGTTGAAGTCCGCTGTGCGATGCCCGCTTTCGTCCATCCTGAACATGGTGGAGTCCTCGGCAAAATGTTCGCGCGGCAACAAGGCACTCATGGCGTGCAATTCGTGTTCCACCTGGATACCATATCGGCGGCAATCTTCCTGAAACTGCTTTCCCTTGTCCGATTCCCAAAAACGGAGCACCTGGTCGGGAGTGATGTGAGTACCCAGGGTATTGATGCCGTTTTCGTGAGCGATGCGCGGCCAGTCAGCAGTTTCTAAGTCCTCGACTGCCAGCACGGCACCTCGCATCTGAAAGAAATCGTCCCGTTGGCCGCAAGCACAAAAGGATAGTGCTGCGAGGAAGACTATAGCCGTGATTTTAATGTTTCGTTTCATCTTTCATGTTCGTTTAGGTGGATTATAACGTTGCAAAGTTACAATCTTTTTGGTAATTATATAGGGTTTGCCCCCGAATATCAAAATATATCCCACTTCAAATTCACTTGGAGTGGCTTTTTGTAATACGGATGAAAACAGGGTACATTCCGTTTTCGGCCCTTGATTTGACTATTGCTTTTAATGTTGCCATAACTGAAAATGTTAGTACATATCATTTTGTGCATTAATTCTTCATCTACATTGTGTCATCTACATCGTGCCAATGTGACTTATTGGAGACTACTCAAAATGAGTTTCCATTTTTTGTAAAAATCAAGCACCCGATTGTTTTTGGTAAACAAGCACTGATTTTCGGGAAACATACCCAGATTTTCAGGAAACATTTGCCCCTTTTTCGGTATCATGTTCTGCATTTTGAACGTGCAGAATATGAGCAAAAAGAACCGAGGCAAGTACCTGTTCGCCAAGTACTTGCCTCGTATTCCACAAATTTTCAGCTTTCTGTAGTTTATTCCTCAACTGCTGCCTGGGCGGCGGCTAACAAATGCTGATTATCAACAACTTACAGAGTTTTTGTAAACTACTGGCGACTCTTTTGCGACACATTCTGCACGTTTTTACACGCTCATGGCAACGATAAACGCGTTTTTACGGCAGAAAAATCTCTTTCTATGTCATACTTCCTATTTTTGGTTTTACAATAAATTGCCCGACTTAGGTCATGCAATCCTAATCTATTTATGCTTCACATATTCATAAGGCCATAGCCCTCAAAACACATTCTGCAAACTGTTTGCAAAGTTAATGATTTTTTCTGAAAACACGTTCATTTTGCACGTTTTTCTTGCAGAATGTGCTTGCTTTTTTTAACATATTTAGACTACCTGACATCTCATCTTGCCATTATTTGTTTCAATTAAAAGAAAAAGGGATGAATTCTTGCGGTGTAAGTTTAGGTTTAAGTTTATATCTTCTTATATATAAAATAAGGTATGGTAAACCCTAATCACTACAACACAGACGATTTTCTTTTTACTGAAGACACTTTTTGTTATGTTTTTACCGCTTTGGTTGTTAAAATCCAATTCGTTTGGGAGTGTTATCGTCCAGCCTTTCGTTGTCGCAATGGTTGATGAGCATAGCGAGTTTGTCTTCCTTGGCATCGTGCAGGATGCTGTCGATGGTATAATGACGGGCGATGTTCTCTATCTGGCCGCCGCTGAAGTCGTACTTTGCTGCCAGTGTTTGTGCGTCCATATCGCTCAGGTCTGGAATCATTGAATGCCATATCTGTATGCGAGCCTCAACGGTAGGCTTTTCGAACTTAATCTTGTAGAGGAAGCGTCGCTCGAAGGCTTTGTCGAGGTTCTGTTGCAGGTTGGTGGTGGCAATCATGATGCCGTCCAGCGTTTCCATCTCTTGTAGGATAATGTTCTGAATGGAGTTTTCCATCTTTTCGACAGCCCTTTGTGCTCCTTGCTGACGAATGCCGATGATGGCGTCAGCCTCGTTGAAGAGTAGGATAGGAGTCTGTTTGGCCTTCTTCACAAGTTCACGGTAGCGGTCGAACAAAGCTTTGATGTTCTTCTCCGAGTCACCCACCCATTTGCTCTTGATTTGCGGTACATCTACGACCATGATGTCGCGACCAGTCTCACGGGCCAACTGATAAACCGTCTCTGTCTTACCTGTGCCTGGACCTCCATAGAAGAGACAAGCGAAACCCGTTCTGAAGCCAGTTTTCTCCATTCGTTCGCGAATCTTCTGGTAGTTCTCAGGCACGAAGAACGATTGCAGTTCGCTTACTTGCCTTTGGTTCTCTTCTACATAGAACATCTTCTTTGCTTTCAAGTCCTTCGCTTTAATGACGTCTGCTAATTTCTCTTCCGTAGCGTTAATCTTCATCTCTTCCAAGAGTGTCCGCTTTGTCTGCTCTGTCAGTTTGTAGCGGGAAGTGTCGGCAATGCCGTCCTCGCAACGATGTTCGATTAGCTTCTTTTGCATCAATGGGTGTTCGCCACTACGAAGCATACCTTTGGCATAGATGTAGTTTGCCTGATTCAAGAAGCAGTCTTCCATCTGACCGAAACGGATGTCATCATCGTCATTGTTGACCAGCCGATGACAGAAGAAAAGCAGCAGCAACATGTCTTCTAAGCGCAGATGTCCAATCTCATTAATTTGCTTGACAAAACCAATCTGCGGGTTCTCTTTGAAGAGAATCTTGAACTCGTCATAAAGGTCTTTGGGCGTGATGGCATCGTCGTCGAGATCTTCGAAGAACTGTCCAATCACCTCGAACAATGTGGCACAATCCAGGTTTGTACGGCTGGGCATTTTATAGACCTCGTTGTGCTTCAAGGCTTTGATGACAGGTTGAGGCACGTCGAAACAGTCCTCATCCTTCGCATCGCGATAACGAAGCAGTCGACGTCTTACCAATGCATCGATGTCGCTTGCATAGCTCAAGATGCGGATGTTGCTTACATCAAGGAAATTTGCCAGATCATCAAAATCTACACGACGAGGCCCTTTTTCCATGCAGACGCAGAAGAGGATTGCTTGACGTTCTGTGATGCCATAGCGTTCTGCCAGATACTTTACTTCTTCTGCCATTTCTGCTTTGGCTTCAGCCTTCAGTTTTGAGTCCTTCGACACCTCCACCACGCGCTCAATGGCTCGCAGCAACGTCATTTCTTGTTCTACTTTCGTCCTTTTCACGACTTTTGTTTCAATTTTCATGGGCATAATAATTTAATTTAACTTTTGGAAGTAAAAATGGAATTTAAAATGGAAGTTAATTCGCCTGGTTCATGGAAGTTAAAATGGACAATACCAAATAATTTCCAATAGCAGAAACTATCGTCCAGCCAGTTGCTGGATTATCTTCCTGTACGAAGTGCTTAACTCCCTATTTAACTTCATTTTATAACTCCCGAAATCTTAATTAACAATCTTAATATAGAACAGATACCAAGAAAATTTAATCATCAGGATAACTTGTTTTCAAACATGGCCAGCAATCGTTCATCTTCTGCTATCTTTTGCTGAAGTGTCAACAGCCCGTTGCGATGACATGCGAGGCAACACTTCAAATCAGCCACGATATATTCCAAAGCCTTCTTTTTGGAATCGAAAACATCAGAGTATTCCAGCACAGTACCATCTGCCAGCGTCAACTTGCAACCACCCAGAGAATGATGGGTGAATGGAATCTCTTTCTTGTCCGTGATGGTCGATTTCTTGATAGCATAACGCGAGGTGTGCGACAGGTAATAAACAGCATCGCCCACCTGCAACTCCTTGCCAAGTAGGCGATCTGTGATATGACTTCTGGTATAATCTGACTTAACAGGAATACTCATGTCAAATAAAGATTAAAGATTAAGGATTAAAGATTAGGGCTGATAGCTCACCTCCGGCTCTATGCTGCGAGAGCATAGGGCTGGAGAGGTTGAAGATGAAGGTGTTTAAGGATGTTGTTGGCGTGTTTGGTGGAGCGAGTGGTAAATGTAATGGTGTAGGGATAGGAGTCTGTGTTGGTAATGAGATGAAGGACCCTTTTTGATTTGAGGATTTGAGCGTAGCGACGAAATTGAGTAATGGAATTGGTGGTGATGATTGTTGTGTTCATAATCTTTCTTTTTACGTTACGAATACAATATAGTCACATCACCAGAAAAATTCAATATTCACCATAAGTTTTTTTCATCTCTTCCAGCTTTTGCTTTAATTTGGCTGCAATCTTGGCTGGGACTGGTCGAGTAGGGCGGAACACATTGTATAAGAATAACACTTGTTCGGCCGCTTGTCATCGATGATTTCATAGAACCGGTTATAAACAAGAACCTCGTCTATGAAGTAGCCGAGGCAGTCAGCATAGTAATTCCCTCCCCACGTCTCGCAGCACTTCTTTTCGTGCTTAATGTATTCATGCATGGCTCCCTTTGCACCTTCCTTCGTCTGGAAGAGTCCAACGCGGTAACGATGACTGTCAATACAAATCTGCTGCACCTCATAGATCGGAAACGACCTGATGATGGAAGCCAATATCTCTTCTTTCTTCTTATTGCTTGATTTATTCATCTTGTATTTTTGTTATCTTTTCTGTTTCTTTGTTTAGCTGGCTATTTTCAACCATCTGCCAATATAACTTCGATTCATCGTGCTCAGTCCTTGCCATCAGATACTTTACAATGTATCGTTCTACTTCATCAATAGAATAGGTGCAGTCACAGAACAATTCACCTACAGTGTATCGTTTCCTGTCAAAGTCAACTACGAAAGAGAATGCAGTATTGTAATCGTCTATTTCCTCGTTATAATACTCTCTCATGTGAAGTTCTCTGACGAGCATCTTTCTCTTGATATCATTGTTATTTGAAATTGCTTCCTCGAAGTACTTACGCATCACTGGAACAGCATGGTTAAGGAACTTTGTGTCGCCATTCAGGTCATAGGTCAATGCAGCCTCTTTCAGCCCTTCTGCCCCGATGGGAATCAGTTCTCTTATATCCAAACCTCGGTTCATGTATTGTCTCGCAAGACTGACAGCAAACCTTAGATTGGCATTCTCCAGTTTCTCCAATTCTTCGCAATCAGCGCCCTTTTCCTTTACGGCTTTGAGAAGTCGCTGTTCCTCTTCTGCAGACAACAAATCCTCCCTGCCAATCTTTTGCATGAATTCATCTAAATCGGTTATTTTCATACGATGTTATAATTTCTATTGTTTAATTAGTCTGTAACTAATATAGGAACGTTTGGAGAAAAATTCAAAAATCAGGGTGACTTTTTTACCAGTTGGCCTCTATATATGATTCTCCATTCTCAAAGACATCTTCAACAACCCATTCGGAATCATCTAAGCTGAATACTTCTTCAGACCTTTCTTTCTCCTCGAAGTCATCCATATCTTCGGGGGCACAAACCAGTTGGATTTTGATGTCATCCTTTTGCAGTTCTGTATTTCTATATCCAGCAAAGAAACAATCATCCACCACCCGATAGCCCTCGGCTTTCAGTTCCGCCAGCACCTCTCGATAGGGTCTCTCAATATATTTGCTCCAGTCTTGCATAGTTCTTTAATTCGTTCACACAGCCATTGCCACGATGAATAGTAGGATGATGACAACCCAGAAGAGGCAACCGAAGCTAGTAGTGCAGCCTTCCCAAAGGAAGTCAAAGATCACGCCAATGCCTTTTAGCCCCCAGCCAAGAAGGCCAAGGACTATAAAGGCAATGATGAGGAGTAGGATGATACCGATGACTTCCATATTATTACTTTGGTTTCTATTCAGAAATGTGATTTTGACTTAATTCACCATTTTCAGTATAGAAATTCCAAGAAATGCAAGGACCTTCGTCGAAGTTCGGCCAATTAAAGACCTTTCGCTCACAGAGTTGATAACCAAGACAGCAGTGACGGTATTCCTCGTCTGTCAGGCGTTTCTTCTCATCTTCTATGAATAAGCGCATAGCCGCTTCG
>JAEEGG010006009.1_pt1 | contig 28584 bp, 19 predicted proteins | sample 9134161 | NCBI WGS metagenome assembly JAEEGG01 (sample SAMN16246543, study PRJNA631951) | gut metagenome | biome: gut microbiome; feature: rumen; material: CR-attached | host: Bos | place: Iran: Karaj | collected 2018-10 | reverse complement strand
AAATGAAAATGCGTACTATTTGCGTACTCGTTTTTTATGTAAATCCAAGAAAGTTTAACTACATTTGCAATCGAAAAACGTTGGCTTCAACAATGGTAAATGTTATGTGTAATTTAATTTGAAATAAAATAAGATAACAACCGTTTTTTAAAATATTATGTTTAACATTCAAATTACTGCAATTATGAAAAAGATTAACACACTGTTTCTATTGCTCCTCGGCGTGCTTCCCATGCTGGCCAGCGTATTACTGTGTCGAGCAGTTTCACCATTCCTCAAGGTGTGCATGTCATCTTCGATGCCCCGGAGGTGGTGTTTGAAAACGGCTTCCTTTGCCCAGCAGGTGCTACCTTTGAGACCCGGAATGAAGGATGTGAGCTGTAATTCATAACATTTCAAAAAATATTCTTATAAATTACAAATACCTAGGCTGTTTCGATAGTTTTATTTATCTTTGTCTCGCCAATGTTACTATAATTCAAATTATATGAAGACTACATCAAGATTATTTCGTGCTTATTCTTTAGTGATTCTCCTGACGGTTCCTTTAGTTGATTTTGCCCAGGAGAGCATGGGCCTGGAGCTGACCACTGGCGAGCAGGTGCTTGCCAGCCAGTGCAACGGCTTTGCCTTCCGCCTTTTTGGCGCCACGCGCGGCAGCGGCGACATGGCAGTTTCCCCGCTCAGCGTTACCTACGCGCTGAGCCTTCTTAACAACGGCGCCTCCGGCGAGACGCGCCAGGAGATAAGCCAGGCGCTGGGCTTCGGCACGGATGCCGACCTGGATGCCGTCAACGCCTTCTGCCACAAGGTGATGACCACTAGCGATGCCCTCGACCCACAGACGCGCATGCAGCTGGCCAACGCCGTGTTCGTGAACGAGCCGTGCCAGCTGCTGCCCGGCTTCCAGTCCACCGCCATGCAGTACTACGACGCATGGCTTGAGAGCCGCGACTTCCACGACGGGCAGACGCTCAGCGCCATAAACCAGTGGGGCAGCGACCACACCAACGGCATGATTCCCGAGGTGCTCAACGAGCAGACGTTCGACCCCAATGCGGTGAGCTACCTGCTGAACGCCGTGTGGTTCAAAGGTACCTGGACGCTGAAGTTCGACCCCGCCGAGACGCAGGAGGAGGCCTTCGGCAGCAAAGGCGAGACAGTCCCCATGATGTACATGAAGAAGCGCCTCTACTACTGCGAGAACGACATCTGCCAGGCCCTGCGCATGCCCTACGGCAACGAGTCTTTCAGCATGACGGTGCTGCTGCCTCGCGAGGGGAAGACGCTTGACGACGTGCTGGGCCACCTGGAAAGCGAGTGGGCCGACAGCTACCTGCGCATGCCGTGGGCAGAGGTCGACGTGAAGATTCCCCGCATGGACATCACCACCAGCCTTGAGCTGAACGAAGCCATGAAGTCCATGGGCATGGAGCATGCCTTCAACGCCAGCCAGGCCGAGTTCCCCTATTTCTGCGACCACGACACCTACGTTGGCTTGCTGAAGCACGACGGCCGCCTGAAGATGGACGAGGAGGGCACCGAGGCCGCCGCCATCACCACCATCATCATCCCGCCGGGCTTAGAGCCTGGCACCACGTATGAGTTCCACGCCGACCGTCCGTTCCTCTACGTCATCAGCGAGGCAACGTCGGGCTTGATCTTCTTCATCGGACAGATGACGGGCAATGCCGCCCCAGCCGAGGGCTACGACGCGGTGACGCTGACGCAGGCCGGCATCGGCACCTACTGCAGCGACCACGACCTCGACTTCAGCGGGACTGAGGGACTGAAGGCCTACATTGCCAGCGGCTACGACCAGGCCACGGGCACCGTGCTGCTCACCCGCGCAGGTCAGGTGCCTGCCGGGACGGGCATCGTGGTGATGGGCGGCGAGGGCACATGTCAGGTGCCCTGGGCCGAGACAGGCTATACCTACGCCAACATGCTCTGCGGGGTGCTGGAGCCTACCGAGGTGCCGTCGGAAGACGGCGGATACCGCAACTACATCCTTGCCGACGGTGCCGACGGCGTGCTGTTCTACCAGTCGTCGGGCAGCGGCAGCCTGCCTGCCCACCGTGCCTACCTGCGCGTGCCCGTGGGCGACAAGCCCCTGCCCCTGGCCCTGCCGTATAGCGTGGGCGACTCCACGACGGGCGTCAGCGACGCACTCCGGCCGTCAGCCGGCGGCAGCATCTACAGCCTCAGCGGCCAGCGCGTGTCGTCGCCCAGGAAGGGTCTGTACGTGAGAGACGGAAAGAAAGTGCTAATACCCTAACAACGAGACAACGATGGAACACAGGAAGAAAGAATACCGCGCCCCCCTGTCGGAGCCGTTAATGACCGACGAGCCTGCGCTGCTGGCAGCCTCCGCATTCAGCGAGGGCGACCTCGGCCAGCTGGGCACGGGCGGCGGCATGGCCGACCCGTCGTCGGGACTGTAAATATGTCTGCGACGCTACGCGAATAAGTTTCATTTTGGTAACGATATAGCAGTTGACACTTAATCAATTATTCCGCATGGCGCATTCTTGCGTCCCTTCGGTAGCAAGCGACCTGCGGTCGAGTGCCCGACCTGCGGTCGCCTACCCGTAGCCTTTCCCCTCCCCTTGATGGGATGGGAGAGGCTACCGCCGGAGAAGAATTCCGGTGCCAACTGCTATATTATTGCCTTCATTTTTCTCGCGCGCGTACACGCGTATATAAAAGTCGAAAATAGGCGCTACAAGTGCTACTTTGGGGGTTAACGAGCTGGCTTGCAGGCGGTTGTCTGTAGCTATAGGCCTTGAAAGCGAGCTACTTTAGTAGCTACAGGCTGAGACAACGACTTTGCCGTGTGTAACATGGGGAATGTTACATGCGGCAAAGTCTGTGGGAAGAGCAAGGTGGAAAATGGTGGCAGTATTTCTCCAAACGGCGGCAGTATTTTTCAAAATAGCGTTAGTATTTTCCCAAACGGCGTTAGTATTTTCCCAAACGGCGTTAGTATTTTTCCAAACGGCGGCAGTATTTTTCCAAACGGCGGCACTTTTTGGATGAATTCTCTAGAGAATTGAGCAGAAAAGGCCGGTGGCAGATGTTGTAGCTACAGTGGTAGCGCGAAATGGAGGCTTGTAGCTACCGATAATGGTTTGCATTCCAGCAGGTTAGATGCCAAGGTAGCGCCTGTAGCTCCTTTTTTTGTTTCTATATACGCGCACGCGCGAGGCTGGTATATATAGTAATAGTAAATTGGTGGTGAAAAAGTTTGGAACTTTGGTTTTTTCTAACTTTGCAGCGGTCAGTAGAGACGCCACAATGTAGTGTCTCTACGCAAACGCCAAAATAATATTAGTTACATAGAAGTTGATGATTGGTTAAACGAAAGCAAACATGAATAATAGCACCCTGTCCTTCCCTGTAAGGGCAGGGGTCAAGAGGGCGGCGGATCCTACTACCGGTACAAAGGTAACGGCTTGCTGGAGTGCGTCCAGAGCAGGGGCATCGCCTTCATCATCTACGGCCTGAACAACTACTAGCCCTTTAGGTTTACTGAAATATTGACATTGTTAAATCACATGTACGCCATAATATCATTATTTGCTTAATATTGATGGCCCTGTGTTGTACATCCTCGCTCAGTCGGAATCTAGAAGTTATACAGGAGGATGAAGAAGTGATGGTAAATGACAATCAGAAAAAAAGAGCCATAAAACTTTGCCATATAGTTTTTTTTGTGTAAATTTGCACGGGCAATCGCTTACTTATATGGCAGAGAAACGGAAATACGGCATAGGACGGCAGTGGTTCCCCGACTTCAAGGAGAACAACTGCGTGTATGTTGACAAGACGGCATACGTCTACAAGCTGGCGCATCACGGCGGCATTAACTTCTTTCTGAGCCGTCCTCGTCGCTTTGGCAAAAGCCTGCTGGTGAGCACTCTCCACGCCTACTTTGAGGGCAGGAAAGAGCAGTTTGAGGGGCTGGCCATTGAGCAGCTGGAGAAGGAATGGAAAAAGTACCCTGTCATCCATCTCGACCTCTCAATGGGCAAGTACTACGACGAGCCCAGCGTGCAGCAGATAGCGGGAGGACTGTTGGAAACATACGAAAAGGAATATGGCTTGCCCGTGCAAAAAGGGGAAAAGCTCAGCAAGCGCCTGAGAGACATCATCATGGAGGCCTACCATCGGTCAGGTCAGAAGGTGGTGATTCTTATAGATGAGTACGACGCTCCGATGCTCGACACGGTGCACAAGCCTGCATTGCAGGACATCCTGCGCGAGCATGTACGCGACCTGTTTTCTCCGCTGAAGGGACTGTCAGCGTACCTGCATTTCGTGTTCCTGACGGGCATTTCGAAGTTTTCACAGCTGTCGGTGTTCAGTGAGCTGAACAACCTCATTGAGCTGACCTACGACCCGGAGTACGAGGGCATCTGCGGCATCACGGAGGAGGAGCTGTTCACCACGCTGAAGCCCGATCTGGAGTGGCTCACTGAGAGCATGAACCGCTGGCGTCATCTGAACTGGACTTACGATGACTGCGTGCGTGAGGTGAAACGCATGTACGACGGTTACCATTTCTCTGCCCGCATGAGCGACATCTACAACCCCTGGAGCCTTTTCTATGCTTTCGACAAGGGCATGATAGACAACTACTGGTTCTCCACAGGCACACCGTCGTCGCTCATCAATCTGCTGCGTACGAAGCTACTACTGTTGCCGGAGCTGGAGGGACTGGAATGCGACATGGAGAAGTTCAGCGCCCCGACAGAGCGCATCACTGACCCCATCCCTGTGCTCTTCCAGAGCGGCTACCTCACATTGAAGGACTATCATTATGATGACAACAGTTTCACGCTGGGGTTCCCTAATGAAGAAGTGCGTGTGGGCTTTGGCCGGTCGCTCTACAACTACTATGCAGAAGAATATGTAGGCAGCCGTGACATGATGGTGAATGCTTTCCGCGATTTTCGTCGCAAGAAAACCACCTTCGGGCAGTTCCTCGAATCAGTGCGCAAGTGGTATGCTGGCCTGCCCTACGACGTGACAGACAAAAATCAAAATGAACAGTTCTATCAGGCTCTTTTCTACGCCTTGCTCGTAGGCATGGGTGCCGATGTGCATGCTGAGGAGAAAACCAGCGACGGACGTATCGACATCTCGCTGAAGATGCCCGATGCCATCTACATCCTAGAGTTCAAGTACGGCAGGACTGCTCAGGAGGCTCTCGGCCAAATCTTGGCGAAAGACTATGCCGTGCGGTTTGCCGCCGACCCTCGGCCTGTCTGGGCCGTAGGGCTGAATGTCAGCGAGGACCGTCGCACTCTCGACAGCTACGACATCCTCCAAGTAAAGGTCTGATTTTTCGAGCTGAAAGTACTTATGACCATGACCAATTTCAATCTAAAGGCCCGGCTTTCCTGGCGCGACGCAGCCGTGCGCACGGGCTTCATTCTTACGACGGTGGCCGCTATCGTGTGGTTTATGCCTCGCGACACGGGCTTCAACTTCAAGATAGAGAAAGATGCGCCCTGGCGCATGAGCGACCTGACGGCGATGTTCGACTTCCCCGTCTACAAAAGCAAGGACATGCTGGACAAGGAGCGCACGGAGGCGCTGAAGGACTTCCGCCCCTACTACACCTACAACGAGGGCATGGCCCGTCGGCAGACGGCGCTGTTCCGCCAGCAGCTGGACAGCATGCGGCTCTTTGGTGCCGTCCAGCTGAGGATTGTGGTGAGCAACCGGCTGAGTGCGCTCTATAGCCAAGGCATCATCGACACGAAGGACCCGCTGCGGGGCGACACCTCGCAGATGGTGTGGCGTGTGACCGGCGAGACGGCCGTACCCTTTGCCGCCAGTCAGGCGCTGACGCCGAAGCAGGCCTACGAGATGCTGATTCAGGACAACGCCCTGCACAGCTATGAGGACATCCTGAAGGACATCAACCTGAACGAGTTCATCGTGCCCAACCTCACCTACGACAGTGTGCACAGCAAGACAGCGCGCGAGGAAATCATCCGCAGCGTGGCCCCCATCCGCAAGCTGGTGCAGCGCGGTCAGAAGATTATCAGCCGGGGCGACATCGTCGATGACGACACCTATCAGGTGCTGCTGTCCTATAAGCAGGAGAACGACGTGCGGCAGGATTCGAACGGCAACGGGCTGACCTTGGCCGGCCGGGCGCTCTATGTGTTCATCTTCATCCTGCTGTTCACCATCTATCTGGGCACCTATCGCCAGGACTACTTCAGCCGCATCCGCCCGGCCTGCATGCTCTATGCCCTCATCATCGTCTTCACCCTGCTGGTCTCCATCCTTGTAGGCCATACGCTGCTGCATGTCTACATCCTGCCTTTTGCCATCGTGCCCATCTTCGTGCGTGTGTTCATGGACTCGCGTACCGCCTTCGTGACCCATGTCACGGTGGTGCTCATCTGTGCCTCCATCCTGCAGTATCCGCTGGAGTTCATCGCCGTGGAGACGGTGGGCGGCATCGCCGCCATCTTCTCGCTGCGCGAGCTGAGCAGCCGCTCGCAGCTGTTCTGGACGGCCGTCATCTTCATGGTGGCATCCATGGCTACCTGCTTTGCCCTCTACCTCATCCGCCGGGGAGACCTCACGTCGTTCGACCCCTCCAACTACACCTACCTGTTCATCTGCAGCCTCATTGTCTTCTGCTCCTACCCGCTGCTCTATGTCGTGGAGAAGACGTTCGGCTTCGTGAGCGACATCACGCTGGTGGAACTGTCGAACACCAACCGCGAAATCCTGCGACGCATGAGCGAGGAGGCGCCGGGCACCTTCAACCACTCCATACAGGTGGGCAACCTGGCGGCTGAGATTGCCCGAAAGATTGACGGCAACGCGCAGCTGGTGCGTACCGGTGCCCTCTACCACGACATCGGAAAGATTCAGAACCCCATTTACTTCACCGAGAACCAGTCGGGCGGCATCTCGCCCCACGAGCACCTCTCCTACATAGAGAGTGCCCAGTACATCATAGGCCATGTCACCGAGGGGCTGAAGCTGGCCAGCAAGTACAACCTGCCCCGGCAGATACGCGACCTCATCGCCACCCACCACGGACAGGGCAAGGCCAAGTATTTCTACATTAAATATAAGAACGAGCATCCCGACGAGCCGGTCGACGACCTGCTCTTCACCTACCCCGGTCCCAACCCCTTCACCAAGGAGCAAGCCATCCTGATGATGGCCGACGCCGTGGAGGCCGCCTCGCGCTCGCTGCCCGACTATACTGAGCAGTCGATTCGCAACCTGGTGGACCGCATCATCGACAGCCAGGTGCAGGAGGGCTACTTCCGCGAGTGCCCCATCACCTTCCGCGACATCCAGTATGCCAAGACCGTGCTCATCGAGAAGCTGAAGACCATCTATCACACCCGCATCAGCTACCCGGAGGAGAAGAAGTAGATGGCGGGGTGGTAAAAAAAGAAGTAAAGAAAATGGGAGCGCATAACGACAAACTACAATAATTATGGAGCAAACAATAACCATTCGTTGCAAGAACAACGGACAGACTCTGGAGGTGCCTATGGGCAGCAGGCTGGAAGAAATCTATGCCCTGACAGGACTGCAGATGACGAACCCTCCGGTCATAGCCAAGGTGAACAACAAGGTGGAGGGCATGCACTTCCGCCTGTACAAGCAGAAGGATGTCGAGTTCTTCGACGTGACGTCATCCAGCGGACGGCGCACCTATACGCGCTCCCTGTTCTTCGTGCTGTGCAAGGCTGCCCATGAGCTGTGGAAGGAATGCCGGGTGACCATCGACATCCCCGTGTCGAACGGCTACTACGTCGACCTTCAGCTGGGACGGCCGGTGACGCTCGACGACGTGGGCCTGCTGCGCCGCCGCATGCAGGAGATCATCAACCAGGCATTGCCCATCCGCCGCCATGAGACGACGACCGAGGAGGCCATCCGCATCTTCACGGAAGGGGACTCGCCCTCGAAGGTGAAGCTGCTGCAGAGTCAGGGCTCGCTCTACACCACCTATTACAGCCTGGACGGCTACGTGGACTATTTCTACGGCGCCATGCTCACCAATACCAGCCAGATCTACCTCTTCGGCCTGGAGAAATACTACGACGGTCTGCTCTTGCGCCTGCCTTCCTACGAGAACCCGCAGGAGCTGGGCGAGCTGGTGATGCAGGACAGGATGTTCGGCATCTTCAAGGAGCACCACCGCTGGCAGGACATCCTGAAACTGCGTACCGTGGGCGACCTGAACGATGCCATCGACAAGGGCTATTCCTCGCAGCTCATCCAGGTGAGCGAAGGTCTGCAGGAGAAGAAAATCTCGCAGATTGCCGACGACATTGCCCGCCGCAAGGGCATACGGCTGGTGCTCATCGCCGGGCCGTCGTCGTCGGGCAAGACCACCACATGCAAGCGCCTCAGCGTGCAGCTGGCCGTGAACAGCATCTTCCCGATGAACATCTCGCTCGACGACTACTTCGTCGACCGTGAGAAGACGCCGCGCGATGCCTCGGGCGACTACGACTTCGAGCATCTCCACGCCCTGAACCTCGACCTCTTCAACGAGCAGCTCAACGCTCTCTTCCGTGGTGAGGAGGTGGAGCTGCCAAGCTATGACTTCGCTACAGGCCGCAGTATGATGAGCGGCAGGAAAATGCGGCTGCCCGACAATGCCGTCCTCGTGGTCGAGGGCATCCACGCCCTGAACCCGGAGCTGACATCGCAGATACCGCCGGAATACATCTACCGCGTCTATGCCTCGGCACTGACCACGCTGCTGCTCGACAATCACAACTATGTGCCCACCACCGACAACCGCCTGCTGCGCCGCATCATCCGCGACCATAAGTACCGCGCCGTCTCTGCCCAGCAGACCATACACCGCTGGCCCTCCGTGCGCAATGGCGAGAACCGCTGGATATTCCCCTTTCAGGAGCATGCCGATGCCATGTTCAACACGGCCATGCTCTTCGAGCTGGCGGTCCTCAAGCGCCAGGCAGAGCCGCTGCTGGAGCAGGTGCCCGAGAACTGTCCCGAGTATTCCGAGGCCTACCGCCTGCTGAAGTTCCTCCGCTACATTCGCCCCATTCCCGAAGACCAGATCCCCCCCACCTCGCTGCTGCGCGAGTTTTTGGGAGGCTCGTCGTTTAAATATTAATCGGGATCTCGGGATTTCGAAATCCCGAAATCCCGAAATCCCGAAATCTCGAAATCCCGAAACATCGAAACATCGAAAAATCTTAAAAATTAAAAAATTATGCTCATTCTTTTCAAGCTCCTCGGTTCCCTCGCTCTGCTCATGTTCGGCATGAAGTCGATGAGCGATGCCCTGCAGAAGATGGCCGGCCCGCAGCTGCGCCATGTGCTGGGTGCCATGACCACCAACCGTTTTACTGGCATGCTGACAGGTACGCTCGTCACGGCCAGCGTGCAAAGTTCCACCGCCACCACTGTGCTGACGGTATCGTTTGTCAATGCCGGCCTGCTCACCCTGGCACAGGCCATCAGCGTCATCATGGGTGCAAACATCGGCACCACGCTGACGGCATGGATCATAGCGCTGGGGCAGTCTATCGACATCAGCATCGTCTCCTATGTGGGATTCTTTGCCGGCATCATCCTTATCTACATGAAGAAGCACCGCTACATCGGCGACTTCCTCTTCGGCCTCGGACTGCTGCTGCTGGGACTGACCACCCTGCGCATGACGGGCAATGAGATGGACTTGGGCCACAACCCCACGGTGTTGAGCTTCTTCCAGTCGTTCGACCCCGACTCCTTCTGGACCACGCTGATATTCTTGCTCCTGGGTGGTGTGCTGACGTTCTGCGTGCAGTCGTCGGCTGCCGTCATGGCCATCACCATGCTGCTCTGCGGCTCGGGAGCCATGCCCATCTATCAAGGTATCGCGCTGGTGTTGGGCGAGAACATCGGCACCACTATTACGTCGAACCTCGCCGCCCTCTCGGCCAACACGCAGGCCCGCCGTGCCGCCCTGGCCCACATGTTCTTCAATGTCTTTGGCGTGCTGTGGATTCTGCTCCTGTTCCGCTGGTTCATCGACGGCGTGGTATGGACAGTGGACTATGTCGGTTCCAATCTGCTGGGTCAGGACATGGCCAACATGAGCACCCAGTCGAGGCTGACCTTCACCCTGGCTGCCTTCCACACGGGCTTCAACGTCATCAACGCCAGCATACTCATCTGGTTCATACCGCAGATAGAGAAGTTCGTCTGCTGGGTCATCAAGTCGAAGAAGGTCGACGAGGAGGAAGACTTCCGCCTGCACTTCATCACCGCCGGCTTCATGAAGACCCCCGAGCTCTCAGTGCTCGAGGCCCAGAAGGAGATACAGTCGTTCTCCGAGCGCATGCAGCGCATGTTTGGCATGGTGCAGGAGCTGCTCAACGAGTCGTCGTCGCTCACGGGCAAGAAGCAGGACGACCAGAAGTTCAACACCCTCTACTCGCGTATAGAGAAATATGAGGGCATCAGCGACAACATGGAGCTGGAGATTGCCAAATACCTGGAGCAGGTGAGCGACGCCCATCTCTCCGACGAGACCAAGGCGAAGATACGCGCCATGCTGCGTGAGATCAGCGAGCTGGAGAGCATCGGCGACGCCTGCTTCAACATGGCCCGCACCATCAACCGCAAGTACACCCAGAAGCAGGACCACTTCACCGAGAACCAGTACAGCCACCTCCACCAGATGATGGGGCTCACGGAGAATGCCCTCCAGCAGATGAACCTGCTCATGGGCGGGCGCAAGGAGAGCTTCGACGTGAACCGCACGTTCAACATAGAGAACGAAATCAACAACTTCCGCAACCAGCTGAAGGCGCAGAATATCATCGACATCAACAATCATGCCTACACCTACGCCGAGGGTACCGTCTACATGGACCTCATCAGCGAATGCGAGAAGCTGGGTGACTATGTGGTGAACGTGGTCGAGGCTCGCATGGGCACCCGTCAGCGTGAAGCCTGAACAGCCAACGAATAAAAACGAAGACCAGAACGATGAAAAGAATCATTTTCTCCATGCTTGTCCTGCTGACCGCAGGATGGAATGCCGCTGCCATGAACCATGCCGACAGCGGCGAGAACCTGTCGTCGGGAAGCCTGCTGTGGCTCCGCCTGGAAACCGTCAGCACCCCGGCCGCCATCACAGGCGTCAAGGGGACGGCCATGACCGAGCTGCAGACCTACTGGAAGGGAGGCCCCGTCGCCCTGAAACGGCAGAAGGGCCTCTCGCCCGAGGCCTACACCATCAAGAGCCAGGACGGAAAGACCGTCATTGCCGCCGGTGGCGACGCTGGCCTGCTCTACGGAGCCAACCACCTGCTGCGCCTGCAACAGACGGGGCAGCCCCTCGGCACCCTCGACATCAGCGAGCAGCCTTTCTTCGACCTGCGCATCCTCAACCACTGGGACAACCCCAACGGCACCGTAGAGCGCGGCTTTGCCGGGCGGAGCATCTTCCTCAATCCTGACCCCGTGCGCATGAAGATTTACGGACGTGCCAATGCCTCCGTGGGCATCAACGGCACCGTGCTCAACAATGTGAACGCCAAGCCCGAGGCCCTGTCTGCCAAGAGCCTGCAGAAGGCCAAGAGCATTGCCGACCAGCTGCGGCCCTATGGCATCCGCGTCTATCTCTCCATCAACTTCGCCTCCCCCATCAGGCTGGGCGGACTGGAGACTGCCGACCCCCTCAACGCCCAGGTCATCGGCTGGTGGAAAGACAAGGTGAACGAAATCTACCGGCTCATCCCCGATTTCGGCGGCTTCCTCGTGAAGGCCAACTCCGAGGGCGAGCCGGGGCCGCAGGACTTCGGACGCTCCCATGCCGACGGGGCCAACATGCTGGCCGCCGCCCTGCGTCCCCACAAGGGCATCGTCATGTGGCGTGCCTTCGTCTATGCCCCCCAGAGCAGCGACCGTGCCAACCAAGCCTACGAGGAGTTCATGCCCCTCGACGGCCAGTTTGCCGATAATGTCATCATCCAGGTCAAGAACGGCCCCGTCGACTTCCAGCCCCGCGAGCCCTACAGCCCCCTGTTCACCGCCATGCAGCATACGCCGATGATGGTGGAGTTCCAGCTCACGCAGGAGTATCTCGGCGCCGCCAACCACCTGGTCTATCTCGCCCCCATGTGGCAGGAGTTCTTCTCGCTGGTGAAGCCCGCCAGCCTGAAGGCGATGGCCGGCGTGGCCAACATCGGCGACGATGCCAACTGGTGCGGCCACCATTTCGCCCAGGCCAACTGGTACGCCTTCGGCCGCCAGGCCTGGAACCCCTCGCTGACGCCTAAGGAGATAGCCGGCGAATGGCTCGCACAGACCTTTAGCCTATCTTCGACGGCAGCAAACTCCCAGCGTTCAGCGCTCAGCGCCCAGATGCTCCAGGTCATGCTCGACAGCCGCGAGGCCTGCGTCAGCTATATGATGCCGCTCGGCCTCCATCACATCTTTGCCGGAAACCACCACTACGGCCCGGAGCCTTGGTACAGCCCGCGCGGCGTGAGAAAAGACTGGACGCCGCCCTACTACCACCGTGCCGACTCCGTGGGACTGGGCTTCGACCGCACGCTGACCGGCTCGGCCAATGTCCGCCAGTATCCTGAGGCCCTCTGCCGCCTCTACAACGACATCAGCACCTGCCCCGAGAACCTCATCACATGGTTCCACCACGTGCCCTGGGATCACCGCATGAAGAGCGGCCGCACCTTCTGGGACGAGCTGTGCCACAAGTACGACGAGGGCCTGCGCCAGGCGCGTCACTTCCTGGCCGTCTGGGATGCCTTGCAGCCCTACGTCGACAGCCAGCGCTTTGAGGAGGTGCAGCGCAAGCTCCGCATTCAGGCCCGCGATGCCGAGTGGTGGCGCGATGCCTGCCTGCTCTATTTCCAGACCTTCTCCCGCCGCCCCATTCCGCAGGACATGGAGCATCCCGTCCACAACCTCGACGAGATGATGAAGTTCAGGATTCCCATCACCAACTACGAGAACCCCGAGAGCGGATACACGAAGTGATGCCCGAGAAGATGTCGCCGGAAGAGGCCCGCCTGTTCCGCGACGACGTGCTCAACATTGTCAGTCAGATTCCCAGCGGCCAGGTCACCACATACGGCCATATCGCCGCTTGGGCTGGCTGGCCGAGCCATGCCCGCATGGTGGGGCGCACGCTCAGGTACACACCGGGTGCCGAGGCCCTGCCCTGCCACCGGGTGGTCAACAAAGAGGGTCGCACGGCTCCCGGATGGAGCCGCCAGCGCACCTTGCTGGAGGAAGAGGGTGTCCGCTTCAAGTCCAACGGCCATGTGGACATGGCCCGCCATCTGTGGGAGCCTTCAGTCGACTAGCGACAGGAGCAGCCTCCCGTATGCCTCCACCTTCTTGTCGAATGCCAGCGGATAGGCGCGCGAGGAGGAGGGCAGGCGGTGGAGGAAGATTTGTCTGCCGTCGGTGTTGAATGTGCCGGGGATGTTGACCTGCGAGCCCACCTTTGGCAGCGCAGGGATGTGGAGCGTGGCGCAGAGGGTTTCCGTGGCTTTCTCGCCAGTAGTGACGATGGCCTTCAGGTGCGGCAGCTTCTGGAGCAGTGCGCGGATGTCGGTCGGCTCCACCACCTCCAGGAACTTGTCGGAAGCGTTGTCCTGCAGGCGGCGCACGGCTGTGGAGGTGTCGAAGAAGGCGATGCCCTGTTGCTGGCAGAAGGCCACAATCTCTTCTATCTTGAAGCGCTTGGCTTTAAGGTCTACGAAATGGTTTTTGTCGCCGAAGAATAACTGTCCTTCGATGCGCCAGTGGTCATTGATGAAGTTCGGGTAATAGAAATCTGTGCACCATCGCTTGCGCTGTGGGGGGAAACTGCCCAGGAAGAGCACCGTGGCGTTTTCCGGCAGGAAGGGGCGCAGCGGATGATACTCCACGCCGTCCTTGCTGCGGGCTATGTTCTCAGTGTTCAGCCAGGAGGTCATGTCTTATTCTGCCACGGTGGTCTCAGTGCGCTGGTCGGCGGCGATTTCCCGCGCTGCGGCATAGTCGTCGAAGCTGACGGGGCGCAGGGTGAAGTCGGGAGTGTTGAAGGAATAGAGGCTCTCGCCGTAGTAGCGGCGGGGGTTCCGCTGTGGCAGGAGGAAGGGCTTGGTGGCCGTGCCGTCGGGGCCTATGGAGGCCAGGTAGAGGTGGCTGTATAGGCCGTCGCCCCGCCGCGAGGTGAATACCACCCAGCGGGAGTCCTTCGACCAGTTGTGGAAGGAGTCGGCGCGGGGGCTGTTCAGCTCGTCCAGGGGGCGCGCCTCCATGGTCTGCAGGTCCATCAGCCACTGGTCGCTCTCTTCGTGCCAGATGCTGAAGTAGCCATAGTCCATGAGGGTGAACAGCAGGAAGCGGCCGTCGTAGCTGGGGCGTGGCCAGGTGAGGCTCTTCCCCTGGGCGGCGGCGTTGAAGAGCGTGTCCACATGGTCGCCGAAGCGCCCGCTCTCAGGGTCGAAGCCGATGCAGCACAGGTTGTACTGCTCGTCCTTGAAATGGATGGGATAGTCCTGCTGGCGGCAGGTGATGAAGTAGAGCGTACGGCCGTCGGGCGAGAAGACGGGCGTGTTCTCCGACCAGTCAGGGGTGCTGAGCAGCGAGTCGGTCAGGATTTCGTGGGTGGCGGGGCGGTAGACGAGGACGTCGCTCTTGAGGTCGAACACCTCGATGCGCTCGTCCTTCACCACATGAAAGCCCTGGCGCGTCTGGTTGGTGCTGAAGGCGCAGTAGCTGCCCGAGGGGTGCCAGTAGGGGTAGACCATCGCGCCGCCCAGCTGCTCGTTGCTGGCTTTCAGCCATTCGCGCCGCCCGTCGGTCTGCACCATCGTTGCGCCGTGGTCGCCGCGCACATGGAAGACGAAGCGTTCGGGGTCGGTCTGATGGCTGGTGTGGCAGTTCACGCACATGCCCGGCACGTGGGTATTCTCCATGATGGCCTCTTCCTCGAAGTTGGCCAGGCAGCGCTGGTAGAGGCCCATGTGGCTGAACACCTCGTAGCCCGGGGCTATGCGGCGGTAGGTCAGTCCCCAGCCATCGAGCTTATGCGGGCTGACGTGGATGGGGAAGTCGCGCCACTGTGTCCACCGCCCGTCTTTCTTCGTGCTGACGGTGACGGTAAGGTCGGCGCCGAGGTTCTGGCCGACCAGCGCATGCCAGTCGTCCTCGTCGAACTGTGCGCAGTCGGCACTGTTGGCATGCACCTCCCCGCCTTTCGTGCCGCGCATCACGACGTCGATGCGGTCGAAGCCGTCTTCCGCCATGCCGAAGTTCAGCGGGGCGATGCCCTCGGGAATGGTGACGCCGGCATAGTCGGGCCAGATGTCGGGCTGCGCATCGGCCGTCACGGCATTCTCAGGCCTGTCGGCACAGGAGGCGGTCAATAAACCATAAGAGACAAAAACTATAAAATGAAGGCCGAAGGCCAGTGCTGCGCCAAGCAAACTGCTGCGCCTACCGGCCTGCTCTTTCAGCCGGGTCACCGTCCTTCCGCCTTTCACTGCGGTAGCAAATTTTCTGTTCTTCATTCAAGTTCCGTAAGTTCCGCCTATCTTTTGGAGTTTAGGAGTGTAGACGATAGTCTTTGCACACCATGCTGCGTAGAGACATCACATTGTGGCGTCTCTACTTTCTAAACTCCTTAGACATTCGAAATTTGAGTTATTCATTATTCGTTCTTCATTCCGGATCGCGGCTGCTGCCCGTCGTCGGCTGGGTAGCGCGGGCGTTGCTGCCGATGCAAAGATACAAAAGAAATAGGAAACCGCCAAATGTTATGGGAAAAAAGAGTTTTTTTCACAGATAATTGCCACACGCGAATGGGACGTAAGTCTTTTTTTCACATATAATTGGGCAAAGATATAGCAGTTGACCCAGGAATTCTTCTCCGGCGGCAGCCTTTCCCCTCCCTTCAAGGGGAGGGGAGTGCCATGCGGAAAAGTAAATTCAGGTCAACTGCTATATAATTGCCAAATTAATGGGTAATTATATGTAAAAAATTATTTGCGCCTCATTTACGTATCATTTACGCATATTCTTCGACGGGCGAAGCGGCAAGCCGATTACACGTAGCGTCGCAGACAATTATAGGTAATTATATGGCAATTATATGTAAAAAATGAGGCAATGACATAGCAGTTGCCAAAGTTTTTGTAAATACGCGCGTGCGCGCGCGTAATAATAGGTCACAAAAAGGAGCTACAAGTGCTACTTTGGCATCTAACCTGTTGGTAAACAAACCATTATCTGTAGCTACAAGCCGTTGATTGGTGCTACTCTTGTAGCTACACCATTTGCAATGGGCCTTTTCCGGCAAATTCTCAGAGGATTCGACCAAAAAGCGCCGCCGTTTGGGAAAATACTGCCGCCGTTTGGGAAAATACGAACGCTATTTTTTCGTCCCAAGCCGTGGGACATTTCTTTAGCCTGGGGTTTTCTCAGCATCGTCTGATTTTTTTCTGTCGTGAAGTTTGATCTCTGCCACTATCATCACTGTAGCTACAAGAGTAGCGCCAAAAAGAGTGCTGTAGCTACCGACAACCACTTGACAACCAGTATGTTTGGTGCCAAAGTAGTGCCTGTAGCTCGCTTTTTCGCGCGTTATTTCGCGCGCGCACGCGGAGGGAATTAGCCTGCGGTGCTATGCGAATGGGACGCGAATGGGATTCGATTATATATAGGCAACAATACAGTAGTTGACCTGAATTTGCTTCTCCGGATGGCACAATCTTGCGTCCCTTTGTAGCAAGCGACCGGAGGTCGAGCGCCCGACCTGCGGTCGCATACCCGCCTTTCCCCTTCCCTTGAGGCAATTGCGAGGAGGGAGCAATTGGGGAGTGAAGCGACGGTGGGGCGAAGCCGGGGTAGGGGTGGGGCCTCTAATATCCTTCAGCGAATCTGTTATCGTCTGTGTTTTTTCTGCGGAAAAAGTTACAGACCCCACCCCTACCCCTCCCCTTGAGGGGAGGGGAAAGGCTACCGCCGGAGAAAATAGGCTGGGTCAACTGCTATATTGTTGCCAAAACGATTTAGCGGTTGCGTTTCTACTTGCTCACCAGGTAGTACCAGACGGTGTTCTTGAAGGGCTGCAGCAGAGCGGGGTTCTGGCGTCCGCCCTGGTTGTAGGCATTGGCGAACTTCAGGAACTGGGTGGCCACCGGCTCGCTGACCAGCTCCTGCGGTGGTCGCTGCTGCTGCATGCCGAAGGCATAGCAGATGGCCTCCTCTATATGTCGGGGGCGATAGATGGTGTTGTTCTGCACCACCTGTGCATACTGCATGAAGGTCGGTATGTCGCGGTTCATCAGCGGCCACATCAGCAGATACTGCATGGCCACGGTGTTCTGCTTGTTGTGGAGGAAGAGCTGTCCGCAGATTCTGTCTATCTCCTTGTCGCTGAAGAGGATGTCCTCCTGCAGGCGCACCTTCCTCAGGTGGCCGTAGAGGGGGTGGCTGTCGATGGCCTCCTCGTTGGAGAGGAGTGTCATGGTCTGTTGTGCCCACTTTCTGTAGAAGAGTGTCTTCTCCAGCAGCTGCAGGTATTTGCGTGATACATCATACTGTCCGTTGACGAGGTTTGTCTCTGCCAGCCGTCGCATCACGCGCACGCTCTTCGCATAGTTGGGCAGTGCCTCCATCGCCTCGAAGGCAAAGCGCTGTGCGGTGTTCACCAGTCCCAGCCGGAAGTATATCTCGCCTGTCAGCTGGGTGGTGGCGAAGTTTCGCTCGAAGGGCGGCAGCAGCCCCTGTGTGCCCCGCTGGAAGAACTGGAATGCGCGTTCGCCCAGCTGGTGCTCCATGGCCAGTGCCAGGTTGGTGGCAGCCACGCTCATGGGCAGGTCGGGCTGCTGCTGCTCTGCCTTGCTGATGATGGCTTTCCACTGTGCCGTTCGCACCAGATAGTCGTAGCCTATCAGCTCGTATTTCTTCGCGTCGAAGCCACGGGGAATCAGCAGCACCGCCAGCGCCACGAGCACTGCTGTGACGGCCGCCGCCGCCAGCTGGCTTCTTTTTTCAGCCGGCGCGAGCAGTCTTCTGCAGAGTGCGCAGCACAGCAGCACCACGACGGGTATGACTACGAACAGGAGGGGCAGCACCTGCGGCACCCGGTAGTAGCTGATGCCTATCCAGAACCTGTCTGTGGGGTAGGGCAGCAGATGGGAGGCCACCAGGACTGTTGCTATCGCCGTGAGCAGGGCGAGCAGCCCCATGACGGCCGTAAAAAGCCGTCGCGTTGCGCTCATGGGCAATACCACCGTCATATAGAGGGCGGGCAGGAAGGCCATCGGCCCGATGAGCCAGTAGAGCAGGGGCATGCCTGCGACGGCCAGGAGCGTGAGCCCCCAGCGGCTGTTTCTGACCGCCCTGACGCCCAGACAGACGGCCAGGGCCATGGCCTGGGCTACGGCGTAGGCGAGCAGCACATTCTCGTCGCCCATGGCATACCAGAGCAGGAAGGGCGGGAGCAGTGCGGCCGATGAGCACTGAAGCAGCTGGCGGGTGAAGCCGTAGATGAGCATGAAGAGGAGGGCCAGCACGGTGGCTCCGTAGTAGGGGTTGTTGTAGAACTGCACCAGCAGCTCGGCCGTCCAGCGGGCCAGTCCGCCCGGCTCTGCCAGGCATGTGGAAAGATAGCCGTTGCCGAAGAGGAACAGCTGGAACTGCTCGTGGTAGAACAGGGCATGGGGATAGGCCATGGCCCAGAAGAGCCACACGCCGATGCCCAGCGGGAGGGCGATGAGCCAGGCGCCGTGTCTACTCAGTGATTTCTTCATGTGTGTCGGCATCAATAGTTACCTCCCGCCCGTCGGGATACTGGCGCTTGTAGGTCTTCGGGAAGCGGTTGGCCAGGAACTCGCCCAGCAGCGTCCCCTGGCATTGCTCGGCCATGGTGCGGGTGAGCAGCTTATATTCCTGCTGCAGCTGTTCGGCCTCCTGGTGCTTGCTGTCGCGTCGCAGCCTGACTATCTGGTCCTGATAGTCCTGCGTGGCCAGCTTCCACTTCTCCAGCGAGTCGTTCTGCGGTGTGCCCGTGGCGTGGCTCACCTGGCCTATCTCCACCTTGATGTCGCCCGGCTCGGTGACGACGAGCAGCGGCTCTATGCCCATGCGGTAGTGGTAGTCCACCACGATTTGTGCTATCATCAGCGTGTCGGTGGCAAACTCGAACTTCCCGTCGCTGATTTCTACGGAGTCGACATATTCTGCCGTCTTCGGCCCGTAGAGCGGCACCAGGAAGATGCGCTTGTCGTTATACTGGCTGGAGATGGTGCCGTGGATGCGGCTTGCACCCTTTTGGCAACTGCTGAAGTGCATGGCTGCCAGGCAGAGTGCCATGCAGAAGAGTAGTGTTTTTTTCATTGTGTCCGTTTATCTAGTTACTCATTATTTTTACTTGTATCCTTTCGTTGCTTTCCACCTGCCGCTTCGCCTCGCCGACATCGAAGGCTACCGGATGGCGGGTGAAGTCGGGCACGTTGTAGCTGTCGAACAGCTCGGCGTAGTATTTCCTGGGGTTGCGCTGCGGCAGGAGGAAGGGCTTGGTGCAGCGTCCCTCGTCGTCGATGCTGGCCAGGAAGAGCTGTGCATACATGCCGTCGGTGCGCTTCGAGGTGAAGACGAACCAGCGGCTGTCGCTGCTCCAGTTGTGGAAGCTCTCCACGTCGCTGCTGTTCACCTCGTCCAGGGGGCGTGTGCTCCCGTCGCGTAGGTCGAGCAGCCACAGGTCGGCGTCGCGCTGGAAGACGGGGAAGTTGCTGCGGTCGCTCACGGTGTACATCAGCCAGCGGCCGTCGTAGCTGGGTCTTACCTGCGTGGCGCTGCGATGCAGGCTGTCGGCGTTCACCAGCGTGTCGGCCTGAAGGCCGAAGCGTCGCTGCTCTGCGTCGAAGGCAATTCTGCAGAGCGAGCATTTCACCTTCTCATATTCCGCCGGCACGCGGCAGGGTCGCGAGGAGCTGTAGTAGAGCCATTGGCCGTCGGGCGAGAAGGCGGGGAATATCTCCAGGTCGTCAGTCTGCAGCAGTGGCGAGAGCAGCAGGCCGTCGGTCTGGGTGTCGAGCACCACGATGTCGCTGAACCTGTGGTATGCCTCTATGCGGTCGTCGGGTCCGGTGAAGAAGGCCTGGTGCACGCTGTTCACGGCGTAGGCGCAGTAGCGTCCCTGGGGATGCCAGTAGGCGTAGCTGCCGGCGGCGCGTGTGCTGTCGGTCTTGGTGTTCAGCCAGCGCTGCCGCCCGTCTTTCTGCACCAGCGTGCCGCCGCCCTCGCCGCGTATCTGCAGCGTCAGCTCGCGGGCGTTCGCATGGTTGGGTGTGTGGCAGTTGAAGCAGCGGCCGGGCAGGTCGCTCTCTGTCAGCAGCGGCCGCTCGCGGAAGCTGTGCAGGTCGCGCTCGTAGATGCCGATGTTGCCGCCCACCTCGTAGCCCGGGGGAATGCGGCGGTAGGTCAGGCCGTAGTCGTCGAGGGGGTAGGGGCTGACATGTATCGGGAAGTCGGCCCACTGTGTCCACTGTCCGTCTTTCTTCGTGCAGACGGTGACGGTGAGGTCGGCGCCCTGGTTCTGGCTTGTCAGCAGCTGCCACTGGTCGTTGTCCAGGTCGGCCCATTCGCCGTTGGCATGCAGCTCGCCGCCCTTCTTGCCCCGAATGACGACATCCATGGCGTCGATGTCTTCGTCGGCGAAGTTGAAGCACAGCGGCGCGATGCCGGCGGGGATGGTCACATCGACATAGTCGGGCCAGATGGCGGGCAGCGCGTCGGCCAGCTTGGCGTTCTCCGGCTTCTCCCCACAGGCCCAGATGGCCCATACGGCCCATAATATCCATTTTGCCCTTCTCATCGCTGTTGTCCTCCCATCTTTCGTTTGATGTATTTCCCGTAGGGGGTGTCGGGCACGCTGCGGCTCTGCATGCAGCCTACGGCATCCTGCCAGGCCAGGGGCATGACGGGGTAGCCGCCATGCTGCTGTGCCATCGGCAGCGACTGCATGAACGCCTGCGCGTCGCCCTTCAGCAGGAGCTGTCCGAGGAAATACTCCAGCGCCATCTTGTTCTGCGGGTTTTCCTGGAAGAGGATGCCCAGCATCTTGTCTATCTCAGGATAGCTGTAGAGGAAGTTCTCCTTGTAGCGCAGGCGTCGTGCTTTGTCGATGGCGGCAGCAAGCGCCCCGCTCTTCTCTCCGTTAGCAAACCGCTCGGCCTCCTCCGCCCAGGAGCGGTAGAAGAAGCTTTTCTTCAGCAGGCTGAGGTGCTTGCGGGCAAGGTCGTATTTCCCGTTCACCAGCATGCACTCCACGATGCGCTGCTCGCAGCGTCCGCTCTTGCGCGCGTTCAATATTGATTCCTGAATGTCGCTCATGTAGCGCAGGGCGGAGTTCACCATGCCCAGCCTCCAGAATGCCTCCGCCGTGGGTAGGTTGCTCACGTTGTCGCGCACCATCGGCATGAGCAGGGCGTCCTCGCCGCTCTGCCAGTAGTCGAACTGGCTGTCGGCCAGCCTGCCCGTCATGGCCAGTGCGAGGTTGACGCTGTTCGACCAGAACGCCGTCTTCACCTCGTATCTCTTTGCCCGCTCCAGCAGCTCGTCCCACCGCTCGTGGCGAATGAGATAGTCCTGCTTCAGCAGCTCCCACTTCTCGCTGTCCCAGCCGCTGAGGTCGGGGCCGTGTTGCGGTATGCGGTAATAGGTGGTCCAGCTGGTGCCCACCGACCAGTAGAGAGCGGCCACGATGGGCAGCCACCACCACCAGCGTGTACGCCTCAGCAGCGCAATGGCCGCCAGCACCAGCGTGACAGCCACCGGCAGCGCCACCAGCACGTTCTCGTCGCCCATCAGCCAAAGGAAGAAAAGCGGGAAGATGACCCCGAAGACCCCTCCGAAGACCCCTCCGAAGACCCCTCCTAACCTCCCCGAAGGGGAGGGATTTTTCACCCCAACAGTAGTTCCAACCCCTCCTAACCTCCCCGAAGGGGAGGAATTTTTCACCTCAACAGTAGTTCCAAGCGTGGGAACTTCTTCCCCCCTTCGGGGGGACTGAGGGGGGTTAATGCTGCGCGCGGGTTCTTCTTCCCCCCTTCGGGGGGACCGAGGGGGGTTCCCCCCCTTGGGGGGACTAAGGGGGGTCCGTTCTGTATGGGCGAATATCATTCGCCCCCCCTTCTGCATCAGCAGGAACAGCCCCGCCATCATCAGCGCCCCCAGCCATTCCACACAGAAGAACTGCACGATAAATTCCCCCAGCCAGTCGGCGACCCCTCCCGCCACGCTCAGCCGCGACCACAGATAGTCGCCCGTCCACAGGAACAGCTGGTTCTGCTCCTGATAGCTCAGCGCCTCCGGATGCCAGAGCCACCAAAAGAGGAACACTCCTACCCCTAGGAATGCCGCCACCACAGCATGGATAAACTTCTCACGACTCACTGGCTATTCTTAATTTGTGCGCAAAGGTAGTGAAAAGTCTGGAGTTAGGAGCGAGGAGACAGGAGTTTTTTTACCCGTAAAACTTAAAAGAAGTTAATCGGCAAGAAATAACTCCTGTCTCCTCGCTCCTAACTCCCAACTCTTTCGTATCTTTGCAGAAAACTTTCCAAAATAAGCGAAAACCAAACAACTCAAAAGAACAGACAACGATGAAAAAGACTTTCCTGACACTCTTCATGGGCTGTGCCGTCGCAGCAGTTTTTGCGCAGACAGCCGCGAAGCCGGCCATTCCCCGCGATGCCGCCATTGAGCAGAAAATTGAGAAGACCCTCGCCAAGATGACCCTCGACGAGAAGATTGGCCAGATGCTGGAGCTGAACTTCGACCTCATGGGCAAATATGAGCCGGGCGGATGGAAGCTCAACGAGATGATTCTCGACACCTGTATCTCCAAATGGAAGGTGGGCAGCATTCTCAACGCCCCCGGCACCCGCGCTGCCACCGTGGAGCAGTGGCGGCAGTGGATTGGCATCATCCAGGAGAAGTCGATGAAGTATCTGGGCATCCCCGACATCTACGGCCTCGACCATAACCACGGCGTCACCTACACGCAGAAAGGCACCCTCTTCCCCCAGCCCATCAACCTGGCGGCCTCGTTCAACACCGAGCTGGCCCGCACGGGTGCTGAGATTACGGCCTATGAGAGCCGCGCCGGCAACTGCCCGTGGGTCTACAACCCCGTCACCGACCTGGGCCGCGACCCGCGCTGGAGCCGCATCTGGGAGAGCTTCGGCGAGGACCCCATCGTCAATGCCCGCATGGCCGAAGCTGAGATCCTGGGCTATCAGGGCAGCGACCCCAACCACCTGGGCCCCTACAATGTCGCCGCCTGCATCAAACACTACTTCGCCTACGGTGCACCCTTCACGGGAAAGGACCGCACGCCGGCCTATGTCTCTCCGCAGATGCTCCGTGAGAAATACTTCGAGCCGTTCAAGGCCGCCTTCAAGGCCGGGGCGCTGACGCTGATGGTCAACTCGGGCAGCATCAACGGCATGCCTGTACACGCCAGCTACGAATACCTGACGAAGTGGGTGAAGGAAGACCTCGGCTGGGACGGCATGATTGTCACCGACTGGGCCGACATTAATAATCTGTTCCAGCGCGAGCGCGTGGCCAAGGACAAGAAAGACGCCATCCGCATTGCCATCAACGCCGGCGTGGACATGTCGATGGACCCCTACAGCGTGGACTTCTGCATCCTGCTGAAAGAGCTGGTGAACGAGGGCAAGGTCAGCCAGGCACGAATAGACGATGCCGTGCGCCGCATCCTCCGTGTGAAATACCGCCTCGGACTCTTCGACAAACCCAACACGGGCGGCAAGGGCTACGAGAAGTTCGGCTCGGCCGAGCATGCTGAAAAAGCCCTCCGCGCCGCCGAGGAGACCCTCGTCCTGCTGAAGAACGAGGGGAACATCCTTCCGCTCAAAACGCAGAATGCTGGCTTAAAGATTCTCCTCACCGGCCCCAACGCCAACCAGATGCGCTGTCTGAACGGCGGCTGGAGCTATACCTGGCAAGGATCTAATGCCGAGGACCTGGCCGAGCAGTACAACACCATCTACGAGGCCTTGTGCAACAAGTACGGCAAGGAGAGCATCATCCTGGAGCAGGGCGTGACCTACAACGAGCGTGGCCAGTACTGGCAGGAGAACGAGCCACAGATTGAGAAGGCCGTGGCCGCCGCACAGAAGGCCGACGTCGTCATTGCCTGCATCGGCGAGAACAGCTACTGCGAGACACCCGGCAACCTGACCGACCTCTGGCTCTCGGAGAACCAGCGCTCGCTGGTGAAAGCACTGGCAGCAACGGGCAAGCCCGTCGTCCTCGTGCTCAACGAGGGCCGTCCGCGCCTCATCACCGACATCGAGCCGCTCTGCAAGGCCGTCGTACACATCTTCCTGCCTGGCAACTACGGTGGCGATGCCCTGGCCAACCTGCTGGCCGGCGATGCCAACTTCTCGGCGAAGATGCCCTACACCTATCCGCGCGAAATCAACTCCCTGGCCAACTACGACTATAAGGTCAGCGAGGAGGTGGGCACCATGGCCGGCGCCTACAACTACGATGCGAAGGTGTCGCTGCTCTGGCCCTTCGGCTACGGGCTGAGCTATACCACCTTCGAATACTCCAACCTGCGTGCCGACAAGACCAGCTTCACCGCCAGCGACGTGCTCACCGTCAGCGTCGACGTGAAGAACACGGGCAGCCGCGTCGGAAAGGAGGCCGTATTGCTCTACAGCAGCGACCTGGTGGCCTCGCTGACCCCCGACAACCGCCGCCTGCGTCAGTTCCAGAAGGTGGAGCTGAAGCCCGGCGAGCAGAAGACCGTCACCTTCCGCCTTCCGGCCAAGGACCTGGCCTTCGTCGGTGCCGAAGGTTGCTGGACGCTGGAGGAGGGCGACTTCATCCTGCGGGCGGGAGGACAGCAGACACGGGTGACGTGCACCGCCACCAAGATTTGGGACGAGCCGAACATCTGAGCCATGACAGTGATGAGTGGTAAGTGATGAGCGCAGCCCGCACATACAGGACAGGCATGGTGAAAGTGCTGCTGGCACTTCTCACTTCCCACTGCTCACCGCTCACTTCCACAGCCCAGCAGATGCGCTATCGCGCCGACTTCCAGGTGTCGCCGTCGGTGGTCGCCGATACCATCGCCATCGAATGGACCAACAGCCAGGTCTACGTGCCTGTCACCATCGACGGGCAGACCTACCGTTTCCTCCTCGACACGGGAGCCAGCCAGGCCGTGGCGTTCTCCGACACGCCGATGGCCGACGCCACACCTCTGGGCAGCATCATCTCGCACGATGCCACAGGGCGCACGGCCACGGTGCCAGTAGTCATGCTCCCGCCAGTGCAGTTGGGCGGTATCTGCCTGACAGGCCTGCGGGCCACCGTGCAGCAGCGCCTCTTCCGAAGTTCATCGGATGCTGACGGCATCCTGGGCTTTGACCTGGTGAACGGCGGACTGTCGATGAAAATCGACGTGCCTGCCCGCCAGCTCATCCTCACCAACCGTGACCGCTTCTTCCCCAAGTCGTCGGCCGCGATGAAGTACTCGCTGAACTATCATGTGCCCTATGTTGACATCATGCCCTTCGGCCGACAGCGCGAGCGGGTGCTCTTCGACACGGGCAGCCGCCAGCTGTTCTCCATGAACAAGCAGCATTTTGATGAGGCCTGCGAGGACGAGACCTACCGCGCACCGGCATTCAAGCTCTACGATTTCACCGTGGAAGGACGCTCCATGGGCCGCCATGCCATAGGCCACCATGGCGAGGAGCCTTACGGCGAGGTGGCCTTCCTGCAACTCAACAACCTGCGGCTGGGGAAGACTGTCTTTTCCGATGTACACTGCCTCACCACGCAGGGCGGCTCCCATCTGGGTGCCAGCCTGCTCAACTATGGCTCCGTGACCTTCATCCCCCGCAAGCGGCAGTTCATCTTTCAGCCCGACGGACAGCTTCCCTCACCCATCAGCGTGGCCAACCGCCAGCTGGAGATAGCTTTCGGTGCCGACAGTCAGGGCCGTCCGCAGGTCAGCCTGCTGTGGGAGCAGGGAGAGCCGTGGCAGCAGGGTTTCCGCGAGGGCGACGTCATCGAGCAGATTGACCACCAGTCCGTGGCCACCCTGTCGCAGTTCATCGGATGGCCCTTCCTGCGCGGCCGCGAGTACATCTTCACCGTGTGCTCGGCCGACGGACAACGGCGCGAACTGCGCTGGGTGAGACTGCGCTGAAAAAAAACGAATAAAAACTGTAACTTTTCCTTTCCTCAATCGTCTTACCCTTAGAGAGGATGAAAGAAATCAGCTTCCGCACAGACGTGCTTCCGCTGAAGGACGAACTCTTCCGGCTGGCACTTCGCATCACTCTCAACAGAGCTGATGCTGAAGATATTGTGCAGGAAACCATGCTGAAAGTATGGAACCGACGCGACAGCTGGGCAGAACTGGAGTCGATAGAAGCCTTCTGCCTGACCATCTGCAGGAACCTGGCGCTCGACAAGATGAAACGCGCCGACAGCCAGAACGCATCGCTCGACGATGACGGGGAAGGACATAGCTACGAGCACCCCGACCGCTCCTACGCCTCCAACCCTGAAGAACAGGCCATACAGCGCGACCAGGTGGAACTGGTCAGAAAGCTGATAGGCCAGCTGCCCGAAAAACAGCGCACCTGCATGCAGCTGCGCGACATGGAAGGCAAGCCCTACAAGGAGATAGCCCTGGTGATGGGCATCACAGAGCAACAGGTGAAGATTAACATCTTCCGCGCCCGACAGGGCATAAAAGAAAAATTTCAACAAATCCAGCAACATGGACTATAAGTACATCGAACAACTGCTTGACCGCTACTTCCAGGGAGAGACCACCCTGCAGGAGGAGCAAATCCTGAAGGCATTCTACGCACAGAGCGTGGACGACATGCCTGAGGAGGTGGGTCAGTATGCCCCGCTCTTCGCCGCACTCGACGTGCAGGAGCCTGGCTTGGGCAGTGACTTCGACAAACGCATGATGGAGCTGACGGAAGAGGCTACCGTGGTGCCGCTCGCTACCACACAGGTGAAGGCCCGCACCATCAGCCTGGCCGACCGCCTGCGCCCACTCTTCGGAGCTGCCGCCGTGGTGGCCATCCTGCTCACGCTGGGCAACGCCATCAATGCCTCCTTCCAGCAGGACGACACGTGGGTGGATGCCGACGAATATGCCAAGCGCGGCATGCAGGTGAATACCGACGAGCCGGCCGTGGCCTACGAGCAGATTACCGACTCGCTGGCCTTCCCCAGGCAGAGCAAGGGCCTCTCCACACCCGCCGACTCGCTGGCGGCCCTCAACTGAAACAATTATTTCTATGCTTTCTCTATAACAATTATCATTTAGGATTAAAACAAAACAACGACAAGCTGCGAAGCTTCACATTTTTTCCAAAAGAGCCATGGGCCAGACATCAAGCGCGATGTCTGGCCCACTCTTGTTCTTCCTCGTGGCTTTGGGGAGCGTTACTTCATTCCGTGAACATACTACTGCTCGCTGATGACCTGCATAATCCTGGCCTCTATCTCCTCGCAGAGCTCGGGGTTGTCCTTCAGCAGCTGCTTGGTGGCGTCACGGCCTTGGGCCAGCTTCGAGTCGCCGTAGGAGAACCACGAGCCGCTCTTCTTGATGATGTCGTATTCCACGCCCAAGTCCAGGATTTCGCCAACCTTCGATATTCCCTCTCCGAAAGTGATCTCAAACTCAGCCTTGCGGAAGGGGGGAGCCACCTTGTTCTTCACCACCTTCACGCGTACCTGGTTGCCGATGGGCTGGTCGCCGTCCTTCAGGGTGGTGACCTTGCGGATGTCCAGGCGCACGGAGGCATAGAACTTCAGGGCGTTGCCGCCGGTGGTGGTCTCAGGGTTGCCGAACATCACGCCGATTTTCTCGCGCAGCTGGTTGATGAAGATGCAGGTGGTGTTGGTCTTTGAAATGGTAGCCGTCACCTTGCGCAGAGCCTGGCTCATCAGGCGGGCATGCAGGCCCACGGCGGAGTCGCCCATGTCGCCCTCGATTTCCTTCTTCGGGGTGAGTGCTGCCACGGAGTCGATGACGATGATGTCGATGGCCGAGGAGCGTATCAGCTGGTCGGCAATCTCCAGGGCCTGCTCGCCGTTGTCGGGCTGCGAGATATAGAGGTTGTCCACGTCGACGCCCAGCTTTGCAGCGTAGAAGCGGTCGAAGGCATGCTCGGCGTCGATGAACGCAGCAATGCCGCCGGCCTTCTGGCACTCGGCGATGGCGTGGATGGCCAGCGTCGTCTTACCCGAAGACTCCGGGCCGTAGATTTCTATGATGCGTCCCTTGGGGTAGCCGCCCACGCCCAGCGCGGCGTTCAGGCCGATGCTGCCCGTGGGGATGACGTCGACATGCTCTACCTGCTCGTCGCCCATGCGCATGATGCTGCCTTTGCCAAAGTCCTTCTCAATCTTCGACATGGCGGCCTGCAGGGCCTTCAGTTTCTCCTGCTGCGGGCTGAGGGCCTCGCCCTCGGTTTCTTTCTTTGCCATCGTACAACAGATTTATGCCCACTT
>JAEEGG010006007.1_pt1 | contig 28586 bp, 15 predicted proteins | sample 9134161 | NCBI WGS metagenome assembly JAEEGG01 (sample SAMN16246543, study PRJNA631951) | gut metagenome | biome: gut microbiome; feature: rumen; material: CR-attached | host: Bos | place: Iran: Karaj | collected 2018-10 | reverse complement strand
CGAAGTTTTCGCCCTCCGCCGGGACAGCCGCGATGGCCGATGCCGTATCGTGCCCCGCCACGGCCACCACGGGAATGCCGCGGTACCGGCCGATTTCCCCGCCGGGCTGGATGACCGGCAGGAGCACGTCCGTCCTGAGGCCCAGCTTCTCCAGCAGGCCCTTGTTGAACTGGCGGCTCGCCTGGTCCATCATTCCGGAGGTGGAAGCGATGGTGTATTCACACACCTTCTTCCCGGTGAGCAGATAGCTCAGCAGGTCCGGAATAAAGAGGATGTTCCGGGCATACCGCAGCGGCGCGAAGCTCTCCCGCGCCTGGGCGTACAGCTGGAAAATCGAGTTGAAATTCATAATCTGGATGCCCGTGGCGGCATAGAGCTCTTCCCGCGGGACGGTCTCATAGACTTTCTCTGGGATGCCGTCGGTGTAGGGGTCACGGTAGGCACGGGGGTTCCCAAGGAGCGAGCCGTCATCGGCCACGAAGCCGAAATCCACGCCCCAGGTGTCGATGCCGATGGAATCTGGCCGCACGCCCTTGCGCTCCAGCTGATCCAGGCACTGGACGAAGTGCTGGTAGATGGCGAGGATGTCCCAGTAGTACTTCCCGCCCTGTTCGATGATGCCGCTGGGGAAGCGGTACACCTCCTCCATTTCGAAGCGGCCGTCTTCTTTGAAAGTGGCCAGCACAGCCCTTCCGCTCGTGGCCCCGCAGTCGAACGCCAGAAAATGCTTTGTGTTCATACCACAAATATAACATTTTCCGCGAAGAATCGCACTATCGGTTCAGGAGTTTAATCCATTCATCCAGTCCGTCGATTCCGGCCTTGGACCAGCCGCTGCCGAAATAATAGGTGAAGGGGGTACCGGGCTTGTAGGTGCTGTAACCCAGCACGTGGCCGATTGCCTGCCCGGCGGGTTCTTCAAAAGGCACGAAACCGGAACGGTCGAATCCGCCCGGGAGGAAGGCCCCGCAGTACATTTCGCCGTTCTCCCCGATGTTGCGGTCGCCCAGGTCGGCCACGGCCAGCACCTTATCCCCGGCATACCAGCCGTCGGGATTCTCGGCGTGGACCACGATGCCCACGACAATCGGACAGGGGGCGTCCAGGCCGGCGTAGGTAATCTCCACGCGGTTCATCCGTTTTCCGCTGTCCAGGGTGATGAGCCGGTGCTCCACCACTTCCCTGCCGTTTACCACGACGGGCGGATAGGTAAGCCGCACCTGGAAGCGCCGGGGGCCGTTTTTCAGGATTTCGGCCTCTTTCCAGCACCAGGGATAGACAATGCCGGAGGAATCCACCAGCGCAGCGGTTCCGCAACCCAGCGTGGGACCCACGCCGTAGGAATCCATCCCGTCCCCATGGTCCAGGTGGAAGGAGATCTTCTCCGGCCCCAAGGCCTTTTCATAGCGTTCGTGCAGGACGGGATAAGTGACGCTCTTGGTGAAGATGTCATAGCCGAAAGCCCGCTCTCCCTTTGCCTGCAGCGCCGGGCCGAAAGCCCTGTAACCGCTGTATTCGTTCTCCCAGATGAGGTCGTCCTTGCGGTCCTCCCGGATTTCCCCGCAGACGGTGACGGGCACCTTGCACGCCGCGGCCCACGACATACACAACAGGAAGAGAACCCAGTTAAAGGCGTGTTTCATATTCTGTCAATACCGCGAGCGGATGGTGAGGGTGGAGTCATTTAAGCCGGGAGAAGCGGCGTGGAGATAAATCTTCCCCGCTTCGTCGGCCGAGGACTGTACGATGGCGGTGAGTTTTCCGTTGAAGGCGTGCATCGCAGGGCCCTGGAAAGGCTCTATGCAGGTGGGATCGCCGTTGGCGCAGGCGCGGAAAGTGCCGGGGCCGGTAACGGAGAACGTAACCTCGGAGTCCGCCAGGGGGCACAAGTTGCCATCGGCATCAACTATACTCACCGTTACGTAGGCGAGGTCCTCACCGTCGGCCTTGATTCGGCGGCCGTCATATTCCAGTTTTACGGCTGCAGGTGCCCCGGCAGTACGGACGTATGCCGTGTCGAAGGGTTCGCCGGATGCTCCAAGCGACACTGCCATCAGTTCCCCGGGCGTGAACGGGACGTCCCAACGCAGGCGGTAGCGGGATTCAACATCCTCCTCCCGGTCTCCGGTGGTCTTCTGTTTGGGCATTAACTTGGTCTTTATACCCAGGCTCTTCCCGTTCAGGAACAGCTCGGCCGAAGGGGAATCCGTGTAAATGAATACCGGCACCGTCTGACCATCCTCCCAGTTCCAGTGAGGCAGTATATGAAGCGTGTGCTCAGTTGTATTCCAGACGCTGCGGAAGAGATAATAGCGGTCCTTGGGAATGGAGGCCAGGTCCACGGTGCCGAACATGGAACTGTGGTTGGGCCAGTGGTCGTCCTCATAGGGCGTAGGTTCGCCCAGATAGTCGAAGCCGGTCCAGACGAACTGGCCGATGGCCCAGGGATAATCCTCGTGCATGGCAATATCACAGTCCGGGGTGTTGGACCATCGGCAGGACTCCAGATCATAGGAGGAGCACTGCTGGTCCGCACTCAGCACCATGTCCCGCGTCTTCACGGCGGGCAGGTGGTACACCCCGCGGGAGCTGATGGTGGAGCCGCTCTCCACGCCCAGAATGGAACGCGGGCCGATGGTTTCCTTCAGCTCCAGGAACTTCCAGGGATGATAATTGACGCCGATGAGGTCGAAGGCATCCCGCCATTCCTTTTTCAGGAAGCGATGCCACATGTGCATGCCCACCGTCACGGGACGGGTGGGGTCTTCCCGGTGGCAGATTTCCGTCAGGAACTTCGCCTCGGCGAGGCCCTCCTTGGGATTGTCTTTCACCTGGCATACCTCGTTCCCCGTGCTCCAGAGAATGACGCTGGGGTTGTTGCGGAAGCAGCGGATGAGGCCCGTGAGGTCTTTTTCGGCCCACTGGTCGAAGTATTTGTGATAGCCGTTTTCGCACTTGGCGCTCTTCCATTCGTCGAAGGCCTCCACCATCATCATAAAGCCCATTTCATCGCAGAGTTGCACCAGCTCCGGTGCAGGCTGGTTGTGGGAGGTGCGGATGGCGTTGCAGCCCATGTCCTTGAGCATCTGCAGCTGATGACGGAGGGCCGGAACGCTCACCGCAGTGCCCAGCGGACCTTGGTCGTGGTGCAGGCATACGCCCTTGAACTTCGTGGGAACGCCGTTCAGGAAGAAGCCCTTCCCGTCGATGAATTCCGCCTTGCGGATGCCGAAGGAACTTTCGTATTCGTCGGTTTTCACCCCGTCCACAAAGACGCTGGTAACCGCCTTATAGAGATTAGGCGTTTCCGGAGACCAGAGGGCGGGATTCGAGATGGATATTTCCCGCGCACCCTCGGCTACGACTTCGTCTCCGCGCAGAATGGCGGTCTTCACCTCAACCGCTTTCCCTTCGGCCCCCTCCACCGTAGTTTCAATGTGCACCATAGCTTTTGTGGCCGACACCTGCGGCGTAGTGATGCGCGTGCCCCAGACAGGGATGTGTACGGGGTTGGTGAGGATGAGGTGGACATTCCTGTAGAGACCGGCACCGGGATACCAGCGGGAAGCGTCGGGCAGATTCCGCAGCCGCACTTCCAGCGTGTTGGGTTCCCCGGGCTTGACGGCATCGGACACGTCCACCGGTACAGCGCTGTAGCCGTTGGGCCAGGAGTAGATTTCCTTGCCGTTCACATAGACGGTGGCGTGGCTCATGGCACCGTCGAAGAGCAGGGTGGCCTTTTTCCCTTCCGGAACGGAAAAAGTGGTCCGGTACCAGCCCAGGCCCACCCAGGGCAGGCCGCCGGTATAACCGGGTTTCCAGGCATCGTTCTGCGGGTCGAAAGGTCCGGCGATGGCCCAGTCATGGGGCACACAGACCTTTTTCCAGGGCTGGCCTTCCTTCCGGAACTCCCAGTCTTTCAGCAGGATTTCCCGCCGGGGGGAAGTATGTTCCGCCAGGTGCGTTACCTTCAAATCTCCGAGAAGTTCCTCAACGGTAACCTCCTTGGTTTCACCGGGCATCAGACTGAAGCTGTTATCCGAAAAACGCTTGACTCCGGGGGCTTCAAGCCATACGAAGTAGGCGGGTTTGTCCGTTGTGAGGGAAATCACCCACAGCCCGTCCCGCCGGAAAGATTTCCAGCTCACGTGGGCATCCGGAACGCTCTTGAGGTCCGGGAATACTGACGGATCACGGGGGGCGTCGGGGGCAAAAAGACGCTTCAGGTGATAATGCGCCGGCTTCCAGCTGCCGTCATATTCCAGCGTGGCCCAGGACGGTCCGGCCCAGATGTCATTGAGCTGCCATACCAGAATGCCGTTGCATTCCGGCAGGGACTGCCACCAGGACGCGGCGGTTTCCAGCCCTATGGCCTGTTCCAGCTGGGACAGGTACACCAGGTCCGATGAAGAGCAGGGATTGAACAGATTCTGAATCCGCTGCAACATATTCTCATACCCGCCTTTTTCCCGCATCCGGGCCTTCTGTTCCTCCAGGGTGGAAAGCAGCCCGGAGAAGCAGGAATGGCCGAACTCCGACATAAAGCGGGGACGGTATTTATAGTAGTCGCTCAGCGGCCGGGCGTTCTTGGAAACGCTCCAGAGGTGCATGTCACCCTTGGAATCGTCATTCCAGCCGTTGGTCTGCAAGTCTCCGGGGCCGCCGCAGGGCGAAGTTGGCCAGTAGAGCCGTTCCGGATCAAATGAAGCCACCAGGTCTCCCCGCAGGTCTACGAGCGCCTGGTATTCGGCCATATACAGCTGCGGATTCTTCTTCCAAATCCGCTTGTTATAATTGTCTATTCCTTCGTTGTCCCCGCACCAGAGGGCGATGGACGGATGGCTCTGCAGCCGCTTAATCTGATGGGTAATCTCCTCTCGAACCTCCCCCAGGAATTCGTCCGTTGCCGGATACATGGCGCAGGCGAACATGAAATCGTGCCAGATGAGAAGGCCTAGGGAGTCACAGAGGTCATAGAAGCAGTCCTTTTCGAACTTCCCGCCGCCCCAGAGGCGGATCATGTTCATATTCGCCTCTTTCGCGGAGGTGAGCAGATCCTTGTAACGCTCCGGCGTCTGGGCCTGCTCCGACGTATCGCAGGGTATCCAGTTGGCCCCTTTGGCGAACATCGGCCGGCCATTCACCTTGACAGCGAGGTTCTCCCCCACCTCCACGGTGCGAAGGCCGATTTGCTTAGAGAGCGTCTGGCCATCGGCCTTTACGCTGGCGGGATAGAGGGGCTGATCGCCCATCCCCGCGGGCCACCAGAGCCGGGGTTTGCAGACGGTAAAGCGCTGGGAGACGGTGTTGACGCCCTTCGAAAGCGTGACCTTCCGGTGTTTGGTTTGCGGGCCGAAGGAGAAGCTTACATCGGCCTTTCCGCCCTTCGGGGAGGTGATTTCCGCGACGAGGGTTACGGTGACGCGGCCTTTCCGCGAATGGTCCTGCGTGCAGCGGAGGTAATCCAACCGGGCTACATTTACCGGAATCAGGTCCACCGGGCCGGCGAATCCCGTGTACAGGCACTCCGGCCCCCAGTCCCAGCCGCCCTGGTAGATGGACTTCCGGATCAGGTTCAGATGGGGTACGAAACCCACGCCGCTCATGGGCACGGGATGGTCCAGTTCGGCATTTTTCTTTTCGGAGATGGCAACGGCATCATGAAAAACGCCCTCCAGCGCGTTGTCTCCCGCATGGAGGAAGGGTTTCACATCCCATTCCCAGCGGCGGAAACGGTTGCTGGTGGAACCCACGTACTGCCCGTTCAGGCGGATGTCGCAGAAGGTATCCACGTCTTCCGCCCGCAGGTACACTGCCTTCGCCTCCAGCATCTCCGGCGACACCTGCAAGGTTTTGCCGAGGCTGATATCCTGTGCCGCCGCAGGCAGCACAAGGAGACTCAGGGCCAGGATGATGGAAGAGAGGCGTTTCATACTATGCTATTCTCCCCAGTCTGCAGGGTTTATGGGCCAGTCGTCCGTACGGAAGGGACCGGCGGGTATGCCGAAGTTGTTGTAAAGGCCGCCGACGGTCCAGTTGCGCCAGCAGTAGCGGACGGCGACGGGTTCGGCCACGTCATCGCTCCAGACGACCACCATGCGCTTGTTCTTGGAATCCCGCATGGCCCTGGCGTCCACGAAACGGTGGTCCGGCCCGGCGATTTCGAAGCCGGGGATATCGGCCCCCATCGGGGAGAGTCCTCCGCTGCCCACGGTCATTTCAATGAAAGCCTTTCCCTCGCGGAACTCCGCGCCCTTGTATTTGGGAGCGACGGCTTCGATGGTATCCATCCCATAATCCTTCTGGAGGGCCAGCCAGGCCAGGCGCTGCCCCACTTCCTGCTTGCGGCAGGGATGGATGGTGCCGTGTTCGCCGATGTCCACGGTGGTCACATACCCGGCATGCTCCATGCCTTCCACGGACTTCTGCTGCGCTTCGCAGAAATAGCCGCTGCGGGTCTTGCGGTCATTGCCGTAGGGATAAGGGGCAATCTGGACGCAGTAGAAAGAGGCGTCCGGCACCTGGAAATCCTCCCGCATCATCTTTACGTAGGAACGCTGGAGGTTCACGTATTCATCGGCCCGGCCACGGTTCGTTTCCCCCTGATACCAGATGATTCCCTTGAAAGTGAAGGGAATGAGCGGCGCCACCTGCCCGTTGTAGAGCAGGCACGGATCCTTGGACGCACTGTTGATGGGATGCACGCCGTCCAGATGCCCAAGGTCTATGTGGGGATACTCCTTCTCGAAGACCTCCCGCTTGATCCAGGTCTCGATGCTGCTGCCGCCCCAGGAACTCACGATAATGCCCACGGGGATGTCCAGTGCATTCTGGAGGGCGTCGGCAAAGAAATAGGCGGTGGCGCTGGTTTTGGCAACGACATCCGGCGTGTTCTTGTTCCAGGCGCCCGCGCAGCTGTCCTGCACGCTCAGGCAGGAACGCCTTTCGATGTTGCAGATGCGGATGGGACGGGAGGCCTTAGCACTGACGATATACTTGGTGCCGTCTTTCGCGGGCTGCGAGGCGTAGCCCTTCATGGGCATCTCCATATTGGACTGGCCGGATGCAAACCAGACTTCGCCGATCATTACATCGTGGAGAACGGTCTTGTCGCCGTCGGAGATGGTTATCTCATACGGGCCGCCCGCAGCGGGAGTCTGAACGTAAACCAGCCACTTTCCGGTCTGGGAATCCGCCACCGTACGGACGGTTTTGCGGTCCCAGGAAGTCTTGACGGACACTTTTTTACCCGGTTCCGCCTTGCCGAAAATGGCCGCGGACGTCTGCTGCTGAAGGACCATGTTGTCGCCCATAACCGGCGGCAGGATGACTTTCGCCTGCATGCCCACGGCGAAAAGCATCATGAGTACTGTCAGAAAGAATTGTTTCATATTCCTACAAAAAGTTTCATATTCCTACAAAAATAAGAAATCTTTCCCGCAAAAAAAATGCTGCCGGGAGAGAATCTCGGCTGCTTTTCAGTAAAAATGCGGAAGCTTAGTCCGCGGAGGGACAGGCCTGGAGGATGGGGAGGATGACTCCTTCCATGATGGTGTAGCCGTCCTTGTTGGGGTGGGTGCCGTCGGAGGAAAGGGCCGATGGCAGGCCGCCGCCGGCGTCCGTCAGGGCGGAGTGATAATCCGCGTAGGCGTAGCCTTTTTCATCCGCGAGGGCCTTGATGAGCTTGTTGAGCTCCACGATGGTGACCTCCGGATGGGAAACGGAAGAGGACCAGGTGAAACCCTTGCTGGGTGTGACGGAGGTCAGCACCACGCGGATGCCCTTGGCCGATGCCTCCGCCGCCATGGCGGCAATGTTGTCGCGGATTTCCTCGTTGGACACGTATCGGCCGTCGTTCTGCGCAATGTCGTTGGTCCCGCCGGAAATCACCGCCTGACGGGGATGCTTGTCAATCACAGAAGCCTTGAAAAGCCGTTTCAGGTAGTCCGTGGTCTTCCCGGAATAGCCCATGCCCAGATAGTTATGGTCACGGAAGAAATCCGGATGCCCCCTGTCCTCCCGAATCCAATTGGCCGTAATGGAATCCCCGATGAAGACGGCTTCGTACTTGAAGCCGTCTTCATCCGGGGTATCCCCTTTGCCGCAGGCACAAAAGAGTGTGATGCAGCAAAGGAGAGAGAACAGTTTATTCAGCTGCGGGAGCAGCATACTCCACATTCATTGCTACTTCCACACCCTCGTCGGCGCCAATGGCATAGGTCTCCACGTTTTCGCTGCTGATGGCAACGGCGGGGACATCCTTCTTGGCGAAGGTACCGGAAACCGGAATCTTATTGTCCGCATCGCCGAACCTTAAGGTGCCACTGGGGGTAGCGATGTAGCCGACAACGGTGCCTACCCGGGAAATAGTGGTAGAGGAAACCGAGCCGCTGAAAGAACAAGGCTTTCCGTCTCTAGCCGTTAGGCAACTCCAACTCTGATTGGCAGAGGTTCTGCACCAGCCGCCAATAAGACCACCAACCGTAAAGTATTTATCATCCACGCCATCAATGTCTTCGGCTATAATCGTTGCAGCACAAGAACTGGACTTAATGGAATAACTTTCCGGATTATCTTGAACGACGCCTACCAGGCCGCCCACATACCCCTGGGTCCCGCTGTAAGTAATTGTGCAGCTGTCGTAAACAGTATTGCCAATCTGCTTTCCACTGAAACCAAAGATACCGCCGACAGCCACAACGCCATTACTGTTCACCGTAATATTCCCCCTCTGTTTGCAATAATAGCCAAAGATGTCTGCCTCCCCTTCCGAAGCATCTGCTGCGTCATAATCCTGCCAGCCACATATGCCACCGACCGAACTCCTGTTACGGTTCCCGTTATATTTTCCGTCATAAACAACGTCAATATTCCCGTTGTTGGAGCAGGATTCAAAACTGATAGCCCAGAGTCCCAAACCGGCCATACCACCCACTTCGATACAGAAGTTCCGCAGTTTGATACTGGCACGGTCGCTAGTGGTCGCAGTAACATTAACTGGAGCAAAGTTCTTGCAGTTCTTCATATTACCGCGAGCCCGTCCCAGGATACCTCCGGCAGCCATATAGCCGCTGTTGTCGACACTCGCCAGAGCGTCAATCTTCGTGTGGCTGACGGTAATGGCTCCGGCCGCTTCATTTTCGCATTCCTTGAAGGTGCAGAAGTATGCGGAACCATAATCGTATCCGCCACCGAGAATTCCGCCGACATTGATACCGCCGCCACCGTTATTCGGGTTATATCCAGACAAGGATGTCCTTGGATCACCATAATCGGCCGTCAGCGAAACAGGGCCGCGGTTAATGCAGCCTTCAAACACGGCGGACTCCGCAAAGCCCACCAGACCACCAAGTCCCACAGCCTGATGTTTGTGGCCGGGCGCCTCAATCTTTACCGCACCGCTGTTGGAGCAGTTTTTAAAACTGCCGCCGTCGGATTTGCCCACAAGGCCGCCGATAATGAGTTCACTATTAACATCGGCACTGGCCGTGTACGTAACATTGGCTTTGTTCTTGACATTCTCATAAGTGCCATGGCCATCTTCTCCAACCAGTGTACCGAAGATATTGCATCCAACCGTAAAGACGCAGGATTCGTCAATCACAAGGTCGGTGATTCTGCCGTTGTTCACAGCAAAGAGGGGAACGCTGGACTGGAGGTTCTTAATGGCGAATCCCTGCCCTTGCAGTTCACCGAAGAAACCGGGAGCGCTGGTGATTGTTTTGCCGGTCATATCGATATCGGCCGTCAGGGCTGCCACATCCGTGGTTTCCCCGGAGATACTGCCTAGCCAGGCAATGAGTTGATCCGCATTGGCAATGATGGTAGACGGCGCCGCCGTGGTAGAAATGGTGGTCACGTCGGAATAAGACATGGAGTATCCCTCCGCAATGACACCTACGCGTACGTCGTAGGCCACCCCGCTTTCCAGACTGGTTATTTTATAGGAGGTCTCGTCTCCTGTATAACCCACCGTATATTCGCTTGCGAGAGCCAATTTATACTCTACCTGGTAGGAAGCGGCACCTTCCACGGCCTGCCATTCCACATTCAGGAAGCCAATTCCGGGAGTGACCGCAATCACCGGCTTGGAAAGGTACTTGGCCACTTCCACGGAAACCACGTTGGAATAGGGGCTCTCCACCTCACCGCAGGTAGCTTTCACACGGAACTCATAGGTATTTCCGAAGTCGAATCCGGTTACCAGGAAGGGTCCGTAAGTGGGCGACCCTGCCAGGGCGAATTCCGCATCTGAAGCCTTCTTGTATTCCACTTTATAACCGGTAGCATTGGTCACCGGATTCCAGGAAACCGAGACAGCATCACCGCTCATTTCGGCGGAAATCACAGGAGCATTCAGAACCACCTTTTCGGGTTCCGGCTTCTTGCAGGAGAAAACAAACGCACCAATCAGCGCAAGAGCTGAAAAGGCAAAGATGATTTTCTTCATAATGTTTTTATTTTAAAGTATTTAGTCTATATAATGCTTCCAAAAAGTAATAATCCGCATACGGGAGCGGCACGTCTATTTCCGAACCGCCGGGAAGGTTCCCCACGCTGTGTTTGAGCAGGAATCCGCAGTTGGTCCCGACCTGAGCCAGGTATTCGGCCGAAGCCAGGGCCCGAACTTGTATTTCGGCCATCCGCCGGCAGGCTTTCGCCAGTTCCCTGTCCCGGGTGATGGTGCTCAGTTCCACGAAAGCCGAGCTCATAATGGCGCCGGCCGATGCATCGCGGAACGTACCCGGAATCTCCGGGTCACTGAAGTCCCAATAGGGTATCCCATTATGGGGCAACCTACCCAAAAGCATGTGGGCCACTTTTTCGGCCTGTCCCAGGAATTCCGGTCTGCCGGTCTCCCTATACATCATCGTATATCCGTATAGCGCCCACGCCTGGCCCCGCGCCCATACGCTGTCATCGGAGTAGCCCTGCACGGTGGCCCGGCGGAGCACCTCCCCGGTGCGCGGGTTGTAGTCCAGCAGGTGCCAGCAGGTGGCATCCGGACGGAAATGGTTGGAGAGCGTCGTTTCAGCATGCGCAATGGCAATATTCTGCAGGAAATCCCGGTGGAACAGCTTGGAGGCATACTCCAGCAGTTCCAGGTTCATCATATTGTCTATGATTACCGGGTATTCGCCCTTTTCCCCGGGCTGCCAGCTGAGCGTAGCGCCCACCGTGGGGTTGAAACGGCCGGACAAGGCATTGGCCGCATCGGAAATCAGCGGCAGGTACTGCTCATCCCCGGTAATGCGATAGGCATTTCCGTAGCTGCAGTTCACCTGGAAACCGATGTCGTGGCTTAGGGGATAATCCAGCACATCCGAAAGCTTGGCCGTCTCTTTCCGGGCCAGTTCCAGCACTTCCAAATCTCCACTAAGTTTGTAAAGCATCCAGAGGGAGCCGGAGAAAAAGCCGCTGGTCCAGGAGCCTACGGTCCCATCCTTGACACAGCCGTCAGGCTGAATAGAACGGGGCGTGGCATCCTCGTTCAAACGGGCCGACAGCTGCGCGAACTGCGCTTTAGCCGTCTCCACCACCCTTTCCGTCATTTTAGGAAGCGACTCGTTAGGGAGGGGAAGCAATTTAATCCGGTACGTTCCCTTCAACTTCAGCTGAGTAGCCGTCAGTTTGATCCGGTAAAGGCTCTTCCCGAAGCGGTCGCTGAATCCCAGTCCCTCCATGGATTTTTCTTCCACGGAAGCCTGGAACTGGGAAGGGTCGTAGTGCATCACCACGCCCGAAAGCAGCTCAATCCGGCCTTCTTCCTTCAACACGGGTTCTCCGTACACCAGGAATTGAAGGACAGTAGGGGCCGATGTTTCCTTCAAGGAGAACCTCTCCTTGATGACAAGCCCGCCGCCGCGCTTGAGCCGATAAGAAATCTTCCAGGATTTCACTTCCGCCGAATCCGGATAAGCCCCTGCAATGTCGGTGGAATAGCTCCGGAAGAAACGGCTGGCCCGGCTGCCGGAAGAAGTGTACTGCTCTCCGAAAGGCTGCTCGCAGCCGTTCACCACGGGCAGGTTGTGCCAGCCACTCTGGACAAACCAATTTTTGACGTAACGATACGGGCCGAAGGTATATTTCTCATAATAGCCTATGCCTGCATCCACCAGCACGGGCCTGGCATCATAGAAATAGATGCAGGTACCGACGTCGTTGTGATTATGACGCTCGCCGTTGTTGCCGCCCTTGGCCGCCAGAAATCCTTTCCCGGCACGGGCAAAGCAGATGTCCGTCTGGGGATAGTATACAAACGGGGTGTGCTTAATCTCAGGAGCCTGGAGCGCCTTTATTTCGCGCGTGGCACGGACACCTTCCAAACTCTGATAGAACAGCGCCCAGTCCACGTCCACGGGATCATTCCCGTAGTGGTGGAAACTACTTACGGCATAGTCTTTCATCAACTGGTTGCCGATGGCGCGCGCATAGCGGTAAATCCAGTAGGAGATGGGCCTTCGGGACGGGGTTCCATCGGCAAAATTCACTTGCCAGCAGTCGCCTATATCGGCATTGACGATGAATTCACCCAGCTTTCTCAGGAAAGGATGGTCCCAAAGGGTTACCGCCCCGCCGGTAATACGTTGCAGATGCTCCAGATAAGCGAGGAAATGACCTACGGACTTGTACCAGTATGTTGTACCTTCATCGCAGGCGCCGTCCTCCGGCAGGGAATCCAGCCACAGGTCAACCGAACGAATGGACCGCTCTACCACATTGGCCAGGATTTCCCGGTCGTTTTCCAGCAGCATATAGCACAGCAGGACGTTCTGATTGCACCAGGGGTTCCAATTGTTCAGTTTCTTTCCCGGCCACGGCACGAAGCCCATCCACATGAAGTCGTCCCGCTGTAGGAAGGGATCCAGCGTACGCCTGTAAATCTCCGCACGAAGCTTGCTCTTCAAATCCGGTCCCAGCGCATCCCCCAGATAATAGTGAATCCAGGAGAGCAGTTGGGAGAAATTCCCGGAATAGAGTTCGATAATCTGGTCATTGGGATCAGGAACCGGGCTCAGGCTTTTCTGATATTTCTTGAGGTGGGTGACCACCGCCCAGGACTTGGTCCGACAGCACCAGGATACGCCTTTTACGATGTCCGGGATAAACCGGCCCTTCCCTTCCGCCAGTTCGGCGATGAAGAGATAGCTCAGGGCATCCCGGTTGGCTTCCAATTTGTCTTCGCTGGCGTGACGGTCGTCGAAGCGGTCGTAGGCCAGATAGTCATCGTCAGTGATTTCCAGCCACTGATAGCCCAGACAGGCCTCCCCCTTCTTGATGAGCGGCTCCCGATATTCGCCCAGGAATCCCTCCCAGCCCTGCCTGTCGGCATAGGCCGGATAGGGCACCCATCCCTGGTTCATCACCAGGGACGGGGCTATTTCGACGTTCTGCGAGGCTTGCTGCAGGAGGCCTGCAAAGAGCAGCCACGCCGTTAAGAGCGATGCCAGCATCAGATTTCTTCGGGATCTTCAGTCAACAGTATCTCCGTCATATGATTGGAATCAAAGGAAGCGCATAATACACTTCGATGAATCACTTCAATGACGCCGGTGGCAGGTGATTCGTATGTTTTCATGTCCATCGGATTAAATAATCTCAAAATCTTCAATGGTAAAGATTTCCGTGTTATCGACGCTGTCAAAGGACCCACAGACCACGGCGACCGGGTCCAGGGCCAATATCTCACAGCTGGGTTCTACATATTGTTTCATAGCCCTGGCGTTTTAGGAGATATGGGAGATGACGGGATAGTGGTCGGACAGGAAGGTCTCCCCATTGGTGGTATATCCGCCGTAACTGCGCACGGCGTTGGTGAGGGTAACATAAGAATCCACCGTGATGGATTTGCTTACCCAGATATGATCCACCTTGTTGCGTGCTTTGCCGCTGTCCCCGAAAGCATTATAGGTGTAAAGGTTTTGATTATCCGTGCTTACAATCGAGGCTGCGGAATACCGGGTGTTATTCATCCACGTTTTGATGCTATCCCAGCAAGCATTCCCGATAACACAATTGAAGTCTCCCATCAGAATGACAGGATAATTGTTGGTATTGAGAGCAGCTATTCGGCTTTCCAAAAGCGCGGTGCTTTTTACCCATCCGTCATTGCTGTCGTTCATCGGGAAATGGGTGGTCAGGTAAAAGAAATACCTGCCTGTCGCTTTTTCCCGAACCGTGGCGTAGAGGACGGTCCTTTCATAGCCGTCCCAGCTGTTCCCTTCAGAAGAATAGCTGTCGCGCAGCCAGAAGTGACCGAAGTCGCTCATTTCCACCGTGCTGGTCTTGTAAAGAATAGCGTTGGTTTTGTCACTGTAGCGGTAGCCGGTGTAAGAACCGAGATTATCTGTCAGGTAATCCCACGGTTGCTTTCCACCTATCTTCACGAGATCAAACACGTCCACATCCTTGACTTCCTGCAGGCCGATGATGTCGGGACTCTCGCCGTTAATCATGGACACGATGGGGCTCTTGCGATCGCTCCAGTTGCTTCCTTCACGGATGTTGAAGCTCATCAGGGTGAGGTTGGCGGGGGCAGGCGTGGGGCTTTCTACATAGATGGTCACCGTGCCGGCCCTGGAACCGATAGCGTAATCCTCAACATTACCGGCGTGAATTGTCAACGGCTCGCTCATTGCGGTATCATAATCAACGCCCCAGCGATAGAGGGTACCGGTTACCAGAATCGGAGTCTCTGAAGTGCCGAACACCTTTTCATTATCGCCGCCAATCTGACCTATGACCATACCCACCTTCATCGAAGAGGTAGAAACGATGTTGCCGGTATAGTGACAACGCTGTGAATCACTGGAATAAGGGATAAGGCTCGGATAGCTTCCTGTTGCGCCGGTAGCAAAGTAGCCGATAAGGCCGCCGACGGATACTACGGTGCGGTCCGTATTCCATATATTCTCAGCAGTAATGTCAGCCTCGCAATAGGAAGTACGGATGTACTGATACTGAGAACTTCCGTCCGCAAAACCAAGCAGGCCTCCTACAAAGCCCTTCTTGCATCGTACGTTGATTGGAGCTGTATTGTAAACTCTGCTTCCACGCATAGATCCCGAAGATCCGGTGATGCCGCCTACGGCAATATGGCTGTTTCCGGTAACCGTAATGGGGCCTCGGTTGGAGCTGAAAGTAACTTTTGCATTGGAGAGGCCGTAACCTTGTTTTCCGATAATACCTCCGACAGCGGACATATTTCTTTGCGTCTTTTCCCACGATCCGTCATAGTTGACGTTAATGGCCCCCCTGTTGGAGCAGGAGTTAATGGCGATTCCTTCCCATGTCAGGCCAGCAATTCCTCCCACCTTAAGTAGCGCGTTACGTCTCCCCCAATAATCATTATTCGCAGGACAGATAGCAATAGCCGTGATGGTCGCATAGTTTACGCAGCTTTCCATAGAACCGTTGCTCTGGCCGCAGATTCCAGCCACATTCAGGCATCCGGTCTTATCGACATTCGGAATCACATTCATCCCATCGTGATTCAGCGTGATTGCGCCTGTGGCAAGATTCTCACAGTGATTATAACTGCTCTTGATATCTGTGGTCTTCTCATGATCCAATGCCCTTCCGCAAATACCGGCCACGCTGACGTTGCCGTCTTCATCACTTGTTTCACTGCTTATGAATGACCACTGATGACACCAACTCTCAGCGTACTTGGCATAGAGGGATACAGGGCCGCTGTTTGTGCAGTAATTGAAGGTGGACTTTCTGGTCCAGCCGACTATACCTGCCATAGCAACCGCCCAGTGAGTATATGTCGTCGCATCAATCGTGATGGCGCCGCTGTTGGAGCAGTGATCAAAAGTACTGCCGCTAGCGTTATTGGATGCACCGATCAGACCGCCAAGGGCGATGTTATTGGTGATGTTCTCAGTGGCAGTAATAGTAATACTTGCAGCGGTATTAACATTAGTGTAAGTTCCACCGTTGTCAAGGGCAGCAAGGGCACCGAACTCAGTTACGGTCTGTGCGGGAGTAAAGATGCATGTTCCGTCCAGGGTAAGATCGCTCACTGAGCCGCTAATCTCGGCAAACAGAGGAACGCTGGAAGTTATGTTGCTGATGACATGGTCGTTACCGTTCAGCGTGCCGCCGAAGCCGGAGGCGCTGGCGCTCAGGGTGTAACCGCTCATATCAAGATCGGTGCTGATGGTATAGTCGGCAGTATCGGATGAAGATGTACCTGCAAGGAATGCAAGGAACTCGCGGGGAGAGTCGATGCTGGTGTCGTAGCTGGTGTTGGCGACCCAGTTGGTGCTTGACAGGTTGATGTTGAGCGGCTTAATGTGCGCACGCTCATAGGTGCGGGAACTGCCGGAAACATAGGTGTAGTCGGCCCGGTTTGTCCGGATGATAAAGCTGCCGCTGTAGGAACCCGGAGCCACAACCAGATAATATACGCCGCCATCCGATGCGCTGGTACCCACGGTGCTGCGGCCAGTCGCCACAACCGTTTGCTCCGAGTAACCGGAAATAGCGGCAGGACTGGAAGCACTGACCGTTGTGAGGTTGTAGGTAAAGCTGCCGGCACAAGGAGCTCCAGCCTGGAATTCGACACTTTCAATGGTTTCTCCGTGGAAATCTGCGGAGTAGATACATAGCTTAATGATGGATCCCAGATTCAGGAACTGGAGCGTGCCCACCTCAGTTGCGGTATCGGGCGTAACGGCACCGCTCAGGGTGAAAGGCAGAGATACCATAGGCATTGCATCGGCGCTTCCCGAAACCTGATTGGTCGGAATCTCCAGCGTAACGGAAGCAGCTTCCGCCTCGTTGTTCCCCTTAGAATAAGGGTAGTACGCATAAACGACGTCACCTGCCTCAAGAGCAACCGTGCTCTTGACATTGATTGTTACGTCACTGCCAGACACGGCGACTGCGGCGGACTGGTTTTTTGAAGTGCTGGCGTAAGAAGCGACTTTGTCTCCGTCTTCCCACGCGACATGGTCTGCCGCAAAAGTGGTCTTGGTTTGATCCGCGGCCAGTTTGAAGACATAGGAATAATCCCCTTCTGGCTGAGGCGTAGAATCATCAATGACAGTCTCCTCATCATTAATAGGCTTCTCGTCAACGATGGGATCTTCTTTCTGGCCGCAAGCCACCATGGCAGCTGCCAGAAGAATGCAGTTTAAGAAACGAAATGTAGTCTTCATAAATATTGATTTGATTGATTAATATCCAGGATTCTGAGTTAGGTTCGGGTTCTGGAGCCGGTCCGACGAAGCGATGGGATCCAGGTACATACGGTCATTCCAGACGCGGCCGGCTAGGTTGTACTGGATGACCTTGCCGCCGGTAACGGAAATCAGCGAGGCGTCCTTGGGCAGGGCGGCTGCGATGTTTGCATATTGAGCCGGAGCGGAGCTGTCGCCGATGGTAAAGTAGACATCGGCCACACCGTCTCCGTTCATATCCAGGGGCATATTAGTGCCCGCGATAACAATCCCCGTCCATTTGGCCGAGGCCCACAGACTGCCGCAGCCCCACCGTTTAAGATCCCTCATCCGGAATCCTTCCAGGCAAAGTTCGATAGTCCTTTCCCGACGGATTTCCAGGATTTCAGGGTTGGTAATGTTGGGGAAAAAAGTGGATTTCACGTAATTGTCCACCACTGTGGGCTTGGCATCCAAATCTCCGCCGGTAATGCCGGCACGACGGCGGAGGGCGCCGATAGTCTCTTTCCAGTCTTTATCGGTCAGGGTGCCCAGTTCCGCCTTAGCCTCGGCGTAATTGAGAAGCACTTCCGCATAGCGCATAACAGGAATGTCGTTGCTGTTGGCGCCATATTCGTCGTAGGATACGCCGTCCTGGCTGAACTTGGTAACGTGGTAACCTGTGAGCGTGTGGTTGTAGTCGGCCGTCGTGAGGGCCCACTCGCCTTTCGCGTTTTTGTAAGTGTAGTCGCAGGCGCGGATGGTCTGGTTAAGGCGATAATCCCGGCCTGTGGTTTCCTCCAGGAAAGATTTGTAGGTGCCGTCGGCCCTGGTTTCGCTATACGGGGTTCCATCGGCATTCAGATACAGGTTCATGAAGGGACGGGTGAGCGAAACGCGGATGTCTTGCACGTTATAATAATGATTGGCATAGCCGGGAGAAGAGAGGCTAGGATCCGACTCCACGGCCAGCATCACTTCGTCGGCCGGGGCCTTTTCACTGATAAAGAGATCCCGATAGGACCCCTTGCCGTCCTTGTTGGCCGTTCCCATGTGGAGGGTGAACTCCTTACCTTCCATAACGATGGCAGCGGCATCGGCCGCCTCCTGGAACAGTTTTTTCGCCGTGATGGTACAACCGGCCACATAGGGAGTTCCCGCATGGTATTTCCGCCAGGAGGCCTCGAATAGGCATGCCCTGGATTTCAGGAGCATGGCGCACCATTTGTTCACCAAGCAGGCATTGCTGTTCTTGGAGCCAGTCTCCAGAATATGCTCAAAGGCAAAATCACAGTCTTCCATAATATGGGTGATGATTACATCACGGCTGTCGCGGGGTGCCAGGAGTTCCGGGTCTCCGGGGTTGAGCACATGGTCTATCCACGGCACTTCCCCGTACCAGACAAGCATATCGTAATAGAGCATAGCCCTGAAGAAGCGGGCGATTCCACTGTAATTGTTCCGGATGTTCAGCGGGACGGATTCATATTTGTTATGATCCAGGAAATAATTGACACTGCGGATATCGCTCCATTCCCAGGAGCTCTGGGTATCGGGGGTAAGGTTTCCCTGTTCGTAGCGTTCCAGTTTGTTCTTTGCCAGATAATCCGCCATGGCATCCTGCCTGGAGACGGATGATCCGTTCGGCAGGAGTCCATAGAATGAATAGCAATAGGTTTTCAAACCGGTCTCCGAGCCGAAAACCAGTGCGGCATCCGCAGTGGACTTCTGGGTTTCGGTCAGATCGCATGCCTGAAAGGCAAGCATGGCGGTCAAAAGCAATACGATGTATTTGATAACTCTCTTTTCCATAAAGCAGATACCGGTTTAGAAGGTGAGACTGATACCGAAACTGTAGGAACTCAGGATGGGATAGCAACCGCCGGAACCGGCCGTGGAGTCCGAGTTCTCCGGGTCTGTACCCAGGCCCAGGACATCTACGGTGCCCCAAACATATTTATACATAGGAGACCAGTCACAGAGATTTTCTCCGGAGAAGAAGATGCTGGCCTTGGAAAGATGCAGGGGTTTGATCCACTTGTCCGGCAGGTTATAACCCAGCTGAACATTCTTGAGACGGATGTAGGAAGCATCCAGCACGTAACGGGAATTACCCCTTCGCTGAATGGAATAGAAAGGACTCATGCGGGACGAATAACGCGGCATGTAGGCATCCGTATTCTGTTCTGTCCAGTAGTTTCCCAGCTGCCATTTGGGCATCTGGTTGTATGCACGGTTGTACTGTCCCCAAATCATGCCGCTGTCGCCGCCGGTGAGGTAATCGCGTTTCCCCACGCCCTGGAAGAAGACGGAAGCATAGAAATTATTCCATTCGCCCGAGAGGGTGAAACTCCAAATGTAACGCGGTTCCACGTTAGCGATGATGGTGCGGTCTCCAGGATTGTCTATCGTCATGTCTCCACGGTCGATATAACCGTTTCCATTCAAGTCCTCAATCTTGATGTCGCCTGGACGGAGGTTGTTGTCGGAAGCCATCACATTCAGAAGGTCGTAATGTGTCTGACCGGCCGCCCGTGCAACCGCTTCCGCCGCATCAATGTCCTCCTGATTCTGCCAGAGGCCATAGGAGACAAATCCCCAACGCTCGCCGATGGTCATTCCCTCATAGTATTCAGGACTGTTGCCGCCGTTGATATATTTGAGGGCATTATTGAACTTGTCAATCTTTGAAGTATAGTCCGCCAGTGTTCCCTTTACGCTGTAGTGAAATGGCTTGCCGGCCAATTTGAAGCTGTCTTTCCAAAGGACGGTAAGTTCATAACCGCGGGTGGAGAGAGCGGCGTAGTTCCCCTTCGGGGCTTCAGCCCCAAAAACGGCCTGGATGGAAGGACCGTCGGTGAACATATCCTCCGTCTTGCGAAGATAGGTATCCGCTGTAATGGTCAGCTTATCTTCGAAGAATCCAAGGTCTATACCGCCGTTGTAGGTCTTGGATGTCTCCCAGGTGAGGTTGTCCGGATTGGGGTCCGGGGCCGATGTCTTCCTGTAAACCTTTCCGTCCAAAAGACGGCTGTTACTGAAGGTGAAAGATTCATCGTAGTAATAAGGTGACACATTGCTGTTGCCAAGCGAACCATAGCTAAGGCGGAACTTGGCATTGGAAAGCCACTTTTTGCTCACGTTGTCCTTGATAAACGGTTCTTCGGAGATTCTCCAGCCGGCCGACAGTGATGGGAAGAAGGCCCAGCGCTCAGTGGCAGGGAACTTGGAAGATCCGTCATAGCGACCGTTAAACTGGAGGAGGTACCTGTCCGCGTAGCTGTAGTTGATGCGGGAGAAGACACCCACCGAACGCCATTTGTTCCAGGAGCCGGTGGCAGCCTTTTTCTCTGTACCGAACGACAGGTTGATGCTCTCCACCTGCTCGGAGAGGATGTCCGTGTTATAAGTGTACAACCTGGAGTAGGATTGCTGCTCATAGTTGTAACCGAGCATTGCCTTCAGATAATGTTTCCCAAAGGTCCGGGTATAGTCCGTATATAGGTTGAAAGCCATATATTTGGTGTCCGCATGGTCCTGGGAAATGGAGGAAACCACTCCTTCCCGGGTTTTGAGAATGCCCGGAGTCTCTGAGTAGGCATCCGGATAGGTGCGGATCATACCGTTGTAGTCATTCACTTTATAGGTAAAATCCCCGTTCACGGTAAGGGCCTTGTCCAGGAAACTGGCGATAAAGCCGACGGTGTTTTTCACGTAGTCCGTCTCATAGACGTTCTTGCTGCTGCCGTATAGGAATCCTCCCACCGTGTAGGACCCGGCAGGCGTTAAACTGCCGTCCGGGTTGTACATGGGCATACACACCGGGGCATTCCCGTTGATGAGAGCCCAGATGTTTCCTTTTGCTCCGCTAGAGCCGAAGGGGTTGTTGTACTTGCGATGACCCTGTTCGAAGTTGTTGGTGACTCGGAGCCAGGGATAAACCTGATAGCCCAGTTTCACGCGCATATTCTCGCTGTTGCAGTCGTCCGTATTGGTGGGAGAGTCATACAGGCCGTAGAAATTATACAGTCGGCCTGACACATAATAGTCAAATCTATCCGAGGAACCGGATACCGAAAGGTTGTGTGTCTGGGCGAAAGAGTGATCCTTGTACAGGATACCAAACCAGTCTGTCCCTTCTCCGAAATAAGCATAGTTTCCGGCATCTACCCGCCAGGAACCGTCACTCACCACGGTGCCCAGATCTCCCGTCGCCTTCCTGGTCCGGTACTCCACCAGCCAGTTGGTGGAGAAAGGCATCATAGTGTTCATATGGGTGGGAGCTGCCCTATCGTAATTGTAGGCGCCCAGGTAGAAATGCTCCGCCCAGGTGTAACCGTCCGTCACATACTGCGGCTTCACCACAGGCTGGGAGATGGTAAAGTTGTTGGAGTAGGTGATGGACGCCTTCCCCTTCTGTGCATTCTTGGTGGTAATAAGCACCACGCCGTAGGGTGCGCGGGAGCCGTATATTGCAGCCGATGCCGCATCCTTCAGCACGGAGACGGACTCGATGTCATTCGGGTTCAGCATGGAAGGATCCGCTTCCACGCCGTCCACCAGGATGAGGGCGCTGCCGCCCTGGCCGATGGAAGTGGTTCCACGAACGTTGAAATCGGCCGTACGGATGGGCTTGCCGTCCTCCAGGCTGATGTTCAGGTTGGGCACCGCGCCCTCCAGCATCTGGGTAACGTTGGCGTTGGGACGGGCGGTGAAGACCTCGCTACCCACTTGCTCCACCGCACCGGTAAGGTCAATCTTGCGCTGGGTGCCGTAACCCACCACCACGGTTTCTTCGATGAGGAAGTTGTCTTCCTTGAGCGTTATATCAATCACAGCTCTCTTAGCCACTTCCACGCTCTGGGAAGTGTAACCCATGCAGGAGAATTCCAGAACAGCGTTAGAAGGAGCGCTGATGGAGTATTTGCCGTCCAGGTCCGTGGTGGCACCATTGGTGGTACCCGACACTACAACCAGCACACCCGGAATGGCATCCCCGTTCTGGTCCACCACCTTGCCGGACACCGTCATCCTGGCCCCCTGGGCCCAAACGGTGACGCACGCCAGGAACAGAGCGGCTGCCGTAAATGCATATTTCAAAAGTTTGCTCATAGTTTCCTAGCGTTTAGAATTGAATGATGGAATAGACGGGGAAATGGTCCGATACAAAGGTGTGACCGTCGTAGGGCACCGTAACCGTGCGATACTCCGGGCTGGAAAGCGTGTTGGAAATCCAGATGTGGTCGCATTCATAGGCCCTGCTGTCATCTCCCCACGCATTATAAGTCTTCACGTCATCCGTTATGGGTGCGATATCACGCGTGCTGGACATCGTTTCCTTGAGGGAGTTGAAAACCCTATCCGTGGATATAGTGTTGAAGTCTCCCATAAGAATGACGGGGAGATTCTCCGTATTGACCAGCGGAAGCCGCTGCTTGATGACATTGACTCCCATAGTTCTGGCATCCGAAGTGAGAGCAAAGTGCGTATTCATAAAGAAGAAACGCTGCCCCGTAGCCAGAATTTTGATGGATGCCCAGTAAACATAGCGTTCATAGCCGTCTGAAGCATTGGAGGGAACATCCGGAGTTTTGGTGAGCCAGAATGCGCCTGAGCGTTCCACTTCCAGCCTGTCCGCCCTGTAGAAGAAAGCATTCTTCTTGTCGATGGCACCCACGCCCACATATCCATACTCAGGCAGGACGGCATTGAAGTAGTCCCACTGGGAATTGTGCACTTCCTGCATACCCAGCAGATCCGGCTTCTGGACTTGGATCATCATGCTACAGGCAACGGCACGGACGGCCCAGTGGTTGAAGGCGCCGTCATTGTCGTTCTTTTGCCGGACATTGAAGGTCATTACCTTGATCTGTCCTGATCCGGGCTGGGTGTTCTGCTCCGGATAGCGCTCCTCCGGAGTGAGTTCCTTCTTGCAGGACACCGGGCCCAGCAAGAGAAGAAGCATCAGAAACGGGAATAGTTTTTTCATAATTTGATAGTCACCAAAATGGGATAATGGTCGGAAATTAGTTCGTGCCCAAGGTAGGGCGCGGTATCTGTCTTGTATTCGATACACTTGACGGCTGGGCTCACCCAGATGAAGTCGATGATGCGTTCCTTCTGTTTGTTGCCCCACGCATTGTAAGTGGGGACATTATCTGTTTTGGATGCCACATCATGCGCATTGAGCATCACTTCTTTCAGGGGATTGAATGCGGTGCTGGTGATATCCGTATTGAGGTCTCCGCTGAAAACCAGGGGAAGGCCGTCCGGATTGATTTCCCGCATCTTTTTTACGATGAGCTCAATGCCTTCTTTCTGCGAACGCCAGGTGAGACCCAGGTGCGTATTGAAATAGAAGAACCGCTTGCCTGTTTTATTGACCTTGAAAAGGCCCCAGGTAAGGGAACGGTTGTATTTTTCGTCAAAGGAAACGGAGGGCACGTCGGGGGTTTCGGACACCCAGAAGGTGCCGCTGTCCAGCAGCGAGAGGACGGAGCGTTTGTACAGGAAACCGGAGGTCTCCCCTTTGTCCACGCCGTTGTCCCGGCCGATTCCGACGGCACCATATTCCGCCGCGAGGCTGTCGCGGAAGAAGGTCCACTGGCCTTTGTACTGCGTTTCCTGGAACCCAACCAGATCCGGCTGCCGGACCTTGAGCATCTCCAGGCAGGCATCGGCCCTGTTGTTCCAGGAATTGCGGGGGTCTACCTCCTTGGCGTGGCTCTGCCGGACATTGAAACTCATCACCGTGAGGCTGGGACTGCAGGAAGCGGCAGTCAAAAGCGTCAACAGGACGAATATGGTGCGAAACGAAGCGAACATCCGGATTGGTTATTGTCTTACAACGCAAAGGTAGCAATCGTAATCCCCCGCTCGCTATAAATTAAGGTAAAAGAATATTAAAAATGACGAATAAACAAAAACTTTAATAATAATTTCAAACAAAATGTTAATTTTGTAGAAAATATTGATTATATGTCTCTTTTAGCATATCTTCTCTCGGCGGTCGTGGCCGGCTCCCTTTCCTTCAAGGCGTTGCCGCTGGAGGAAACGGGACTGAACGTGGCCACCATCTGCCAGGACGCCTCGGGAAATATGTGGTACGGCGGCATCGACGGCCTCACCCGTTATGACGGGAAACGGTATTCCCGTTTCAAATACAGCGCCCTTCCGGAGGCCTGCGACCCGGACAGTCATATATACAAACTCATCTGCGACACGAACGGCCTCGTCTGGGCGGCGCACATCAGCGGCCTCTCCGTCTTCGACGGCAATACGCTTTCGTTCGAGAGTTACCCGAGCCCCGGCGGATCCCTGACCGGACTGGTGCAGGTGTCGGCCCACAAGTATCTCCTGATTGCAGGCCACCAGCTGTGGTTTTTCGACCACGACCAGAAGCGGTTCTCGCGGAAAGCCGTTCCCGAAGAACTGCTTGCAAAAGAAATTACCGCCCTGTATGACGACAACGGGACCTTTTACATCTGCACGGGCGACGGCGCCGTCTATTCCGCCGACCAGGAACTGAACCGCCTGCGGCAAATCGCCGGCATCGGCTGCCGGGTGAACTGCCTCCTCAGGGACGGAGACCGCCTCTGGGCGGGAACCGAGGGAGATGGCCTGTGGGAACTCTCCGACGTGCCGCGCAAAGCGGAAACAAGGAGCACGGACTTTGTGAAATCCCTTTGCCTGGACGGGAACGGCCTCCTGTGGGTGGGGACCAAAAACGGGCTGAAGATCCTGGAAGACGGCAAATTTCACGTCTATCACTACGAATACTATACGCCCGGCAGCATTTCACACGACAGTATCAGTGACATTTTTATGGACGCGCAGGGGACGATGTGGCTGGGCACCTATTTCGGCGGCGTGTGCTATTACACGCCCAACTCTTCCCAGTTTGAAGGCATCGTTTCCAAACCCGGAACGAATGAACTCTCCGGAAACGTCATCAGCGACATCGTCGAGGACGCGGACGGCTCCCTCTGGATCGGGACCAACTCGGGCGGGCTCAATCACCTGCTCACAGACGGCCGTTTCGAGCATATCAGCAGCGGCGGCGACAATCCCGTGGATGTGAAGTGCATCTACATCAGTCCGCGCACCGGGCGCGTCTACGTGGGAGCCGACCGTTCCGAAATCCTACTGCTGGACCGCGCACACAAGAGCCTGAAGCCCCTGGGAATGGGCGGGCCGCACAACACCTACGGCTGCTACGCCATCGTGGACAACCTCCACGGGGGCTTTTACGCCAGCGGGAGTGACGGACTGTGGGAATACGACGAAAAAAACGGCCATTTCTCCAAACTCTTCATCTCGGAGGACGTATCCAACGTCAAATCGATGAAACTGGATTCCCGCGAAATCCTGTGGGTTGGGAAAAAATACGGCGTTACGGCCATCGAGACAAAAACGGGCAAGGTGGTGGCTCTGCCGGCGCTCCTTTCCTCCGTCCAGTACGTGGAGTCCTTCCTGGAAGATGCCGGCGGCCGCATCTGGATGGGCTCCAACAGCGGCTTGTATGTCTACGACCCGTCCTCGGGAGAAATCAAGCAGTTCTCCGAACGCGACGGGCTGCCGGATCACGTCATCCACGGCATTGAGGCCGATTCCGCCGGCGTGCTTTGGATCAGCACCGACAACGGACTGTGCCGAATGGATCCTTCCGGGGGGAACACCTGGACCTTCACCACGGCCGACGGCCTGCTGGACAACCGTTTCACGCCTTTTGCGCACTGCCGGAAGCGGAACGGAAGGATGTACTTCGGCAGCCTCCACGGAATCATCTCCTTCAACCCGCTTTCCATTTCTATGCAGAGCGAAATGGTCTCCCCCGTCATTTCGGGCCTTGAAGTGAACGGCATCTGGAGAAGCGTCACGGAAGACAGCGTCGTCCTGAAACCGCACGAACGGGATTTGGCTTTTGTCTTCTCCTGTCCGGATTACATTTCCGGCGACAACGGGAAGTTCTTTTATATGCTGGAAGGCGTGGACGCCGACTGGTGCGAAGCGGGAAAGGACTGGCGGGCCGTCTACCCCACGCTTCGGCCTGGAGAATACACCTTCCGTCTCCGCTACAGGAACAGCGCGGGCGTGGACAGCGACGAAGAGGCCGTCCTGCATTTGAAGTTGCGGGCGCCCTGGTACCAGACACAATCGGCCCGGATGATCGGCATCCTGCTGCTGCTGCTCATCGTCCTGATGGTGTTCCTCCTGCTGCTGTCCCGGCAGGAGAAGGGCTATCAGGCCCGGATGGAGAAAACGAGGAACGACCTCCTGCGGGAATTCTCGCTCGAATTCGTGGGCATCGGCGCCAATAAGACGGCCGGAGAGGAATCCAGCGTGGCCAAATCCTTCAACGATTCCGACGAAAGCTTTATGCGCCAGGCGATGAAGGTGACCAAGGAGAATATCGACAATGCAGAGTTCTCCATCGACGATTTCGCCACGGCGATGCTGATGAGCCGCTCCTACCTGAATCTCCGGGTAAAGGCCCTGTTCGGCGTCTCTCCCCTGGATTTTATCAAGACCGTACGTTTTAACGAGGCCTGCCGCCTGCTGAAGGAAGGCAAATACAGCGTCGCGGAAATCTCCTACAAGGTGGGCTTCTCCACACCGTCCTATTTCACCGCCGCCTTCAAGCACTTTATGGGCTGCACGCCCAAAGAGTGGCTGAAGAAGAATAATTAGTATCCTCTTTCGAACTCTTCCCGGTCGTACCAGACCACATCAATGTGATGGCGTGACCGGAACGGACTGATTCTTTTATGGGACGCCCCGGCGTTATTGTAGGCCGAATAAACCGAAGTGGCGGGGCAGACATAATCGGCCAGGCCCACCTTGACGACCAGATTCCCGCGGAAATGCTTTGCAAGGAGCGCGGCGTCGTAGTACGGAAGGATACTTCTTGCGAGGCGGGAGGCGGGGACATCCTGCCTGCGCCGGGAGAACGGCCATCCCCCGATGCGTCGGTTAATCGCTCCGCCCAGGTCACAGAGAGCGGGTTCATCGGCCTCAACGTCCGTGATGCGGGAATCGATTCCGCCCAAGGCCAACGCCTGGCCGCCGCCTTGACTGTGCCCTGTTACAAGAATGGTTTTGCCGTCCCACTGCGGCAATGTCACCAGGTAATCCACCAGACGAACCAGCCGCAAATACATCAGCCGGAAATACCACGATTCGCGGTTTTTCAGCTCCTGATGCTGGTAATCCTTCAACTCGCCCTCTTCCAGCTCACGATAGTACGCTTCTTCCGCGCCATCTTTTATCCCGTGCGCATTGATGTCAACGCCAATGGCCCCGTAAGAGGCCTGCCGGCAAGCCTTTTTCAGGGAACTCTGCGTACTTTTGGATGTGATGTCCGTGGCTCCGTGCGTCTGTATCCTGATGGGCAAAGAGCCGCCCGCCGCATTCAAGGGAATGCTGACAAATGCATTCACAGGGCGCCCCTGATGCATTGAGAGCTCGATATGCATACAGAAAAAGCGGCCGTCAAACTGTTTCGGAGCATCTACCGTATCTATTTTAACGGTCATCGGGCTTTTCCGCATCCGCCTGATCTGCCGCTTCCAAAACCGATGTAAATCCCGCGGCGCCTTATAGGCCGGCATAAAGGATTCCGGCTCCACCACATACCCCACATCCAGGACCGTTTCCCCCTTCCCTACCAAAACACTGACCCAACGGGCCGAATCGCACACCTCTTTATGGATTACGCCGTACTCTTTCTCCAGGTTAATGAAAGAATAACTGCGGGGGTGACCGTTTACCCGAATCTCCATCTTAAGAGAATCCGCATCATCCAGGCAGCACCCATAGACATAGACGGTATCCCCCTTCGCATACACCCCGTCCGGATGGTTCAGCTTCAGCCGGATATCCGGAACCGGCCGGCCTTGAACGCACCAGCATCCCAGGTGGAATAAAGCGAAAAGTATGAAAACGAATTTCTTCAAAACGGCAGGTCGTTTCAAAGGTAAGCAAGTCTTGCTACTTTTCAAAGTAAAATTAGTAAATTTGTCCCCGATGAAAGACGTCCCGGATATCTTTTCCCGCGTGCGGCTCCTCATCGGAGAGGAGGCGCTGGAGCGCATCGGCTCGAAGAAAGTCCTCCTCTTCGGGTGCGGGGGCGTGGGCTCCTGGTGCGCCGATTCCCTCGTGCGCTCCGGTATCCGCCACCTCACGCTGGTGGACGGCGACCGGATTAACGAAACCAACGTGAACCGGCAGCTGATGGCTACCAGCCGTACCATCGGCCTGTCCAAAGTGGACGCCCTCCGGGACCATCTTCTCGCCATCAACCCGGCGGCTGAAATCGAGACACGCGAAGCCCTCTTTTCGGCCGAAACCGCCGCTTCCTTCGGCCTGGACGGATACGACTACGTGATCGACTGCATCGACTCCCTGAAGGACAAGATC
>JAEEGG010006006.1_pt1 | contig 28588 bp, 37 predicted proteins | sample 9134161 | NCBI WGS metagenome assembly JAEEGG01 (sample SAMN16246543, study PRJNA631951) | gut metagenome | biome: gut microbiome; feature: rumen; material: CR-attached | host: Bos | place: Iran: Karaj | collected 2018-10 | reverse complement strand
CGCGTTTAACAAGGAAGTGTATCATTGATATCAGCTGGTCTTTTTCCATAGAAGCGTATGGATCTTCCGCAGAGATTGGCTCCGTTTCCATCCCCTGCAGACGTTGCATCATCAGCACTCGCTTCAACAATTCGTCCTTCTCCATACCTTCTATTTATGCTACAAAGGTACGAAAAATTTCTGATATATGCAAGCTTTTTAACCATTTAATTTACTGATTATCAACGTTTTACACAAAGTTTAACACTTTATTTTCATTGCCATTTATTTGATAGTAAGTTGCTTGATTACAGGCGATTCGAGCACTGCCACTAGATCCTTCCAATCGATGGAATAGACTGGTTTTTCTTCAACAAACTTCAGTTTCATAAACGTATATCCATTGGCGAATGTCTTCTGATGCACATAGTAGGCATTCTCTTCAAAGTTCACCATCTTAACCGTCCGCTGGTTCTTCGACATAAAGATAAACACGTCACCATTGCTGGTGTTGAGGTGATGCTTGTGTTTAACGATTTCGAGCAATCTATGGGCGCCACAACGCATATCATTGATATCGGGTACGAAATAGAACTTTTTCAGTCCGGAGATGGTCAGCATACCACCTCCAATCTCTCAATCAGATGTTTGAGCTCAGTGAAACTTATTCCTGTCTTCACAATCTTCATTCCGTCTGGGAACTTGATGCTGATGGAAATTTTCTTGTTGATGTTGGCCACCCGGTCAGTGGGGTACTTGAAGGGATGCTTTACAGGATCATGCACCTTACTCTCCTCACTTACCTTTTCCGCTTCAGACTGAATTTCCGCCTCTTCTTCAGCGGGCATTCCGGTCACTGTTATCGGATAAACCTTCTTATGCGTCTTCCTGTACCATTTGTCGAAAGTCGGGAAGTCAACTCCGTGCTTTGTGCAGAATTCCTCTATCGAGATATTCTTCGGGAGGCCCTCAGCCTGGTACAAAAACCAAAGGCTCTCAAAATCTTTTGAACTGTATACCATTTGTCTCATTCTTAAAACGAGGCCAAAGGTATCATTTTCCCATTTCATACACAAGACGTCAAAATTGACAGCTTACAACATATCAATACAAACTTACGTTGTTATCGAATGGACTATCAAAATCTTTTAAAAGAGAATGTTTTGTATCCTTGTCAGACAAAAGGACCTTGTCTGTAGGTATCTTCCAATCAATTTCTAAACTATCATCCAAAATGCTGATGCCACCATCTGCTTGTGGAGCATAGAAATTGTCACACTTATACTGGAAAACAGCAGTTTCACTCAAAACGGCAAAGCCATGAGCAAAACCTCGAGGCACAAAGAACTGACGATGGTTATCCTCAGTCAATTCAACTGCCACATGTTTGCCGTATGTTGGACTACCCTTACGAATATCAACAGCCACATCCAGAACGGCACCCTTCACACAACGAACAAGCTTACTTTGTGTATAAGGTGGATTCTGAAAATGGAGCCCACGCATAACACCATAAGATGACATACTCTCGTTGTCCTGAACAAAGTTAATGTTCAAGCCTGTCTTGTCAGCAAACTCCTTGGCGTTGAAACTCTCCAAGAAATAGCCTCTGGCATCACCGAACACTTTGGGTTCAATGATGAAGACACCTTCTATATCTGTCTTTATTACTTCTATCATTAATCTTGAGTTAATGCTCTTGAATTAATCTCCTTCTTCATTTCGTCTATAACCTTCAATAGATACTGACCGTACTGATTCTTCAGCATAGGTTTAGCCAACTGGCGCATCTTTTCTTCGTCTATCCACCCTTTACGGTAGGCTATACCTTCAAGACAAGCGACTTTGAGTCCTTGGCGTTTCTCTATAACTTCGATATATGTAGATGCTTCAGCCAAAGAATCATGGGTTCCAGTATCTAGCCATGCGAAACCTCGTCCAAGAGTTTGAACTTTCAGATTTCCTTCTTTCAAAAACTCTTGATTAACTGTAGTTATTTCCAATTCTCCACGTGCTGATGGCTTAATATTCTTTGCGACCTCAACCACCTTATTAGGATAAAAATACAACCCAACTACCGCATAGTTTGATTTGGGCTTAGTTGGCTTTTCCTCAATAGAGAGGCAATTGCCTTCATTATCAAACTCGGCAACACCATAGCGTTCAGGATCTGCAACCCAATATCCAAAGACAGTAGCTTTATTATTCTGCTCTGCATCTTCTACGGCCTTCTTCAACAAGGTTGTAAAACCATTTCCATTAAAAATATTATCGCCAAGAACCAAACAAGCACAATCATTACCTATAAACTTTTCGCCTATAATGAAAGCCTGAGCCAGTCCATCAGGTGAAGGCTGCTCTGCATATTCAAAGTTTACTCCATAATTTGAGCCATCTCCTAATAGTCGCTTAAATCCCGGTAAATCTTCTGGTGTTGATATAATAAGTATGTCCCTTATTCCTGCCAGCATCAAAACCGATATGGGGTAATAAACCATTGGTTTGTCAAAAATAGGTATTAACTGTTTACTAATACCTTTGGTAATAGGATACAATCTTGTACCGCAACCACCTGCTAAAACTATTCCTTTCATGCTATTTCAGTTTAATTGTTTACTTGTTTAGTTGTTTATTAGATTGTTCTTCGAGCTTTTTAGCATAAGAAGAGCAAAGCCCATTAATCATTTTTGCAACATTGTCAATACGAGGCTTTATGGACTCTACACTTTCTACGGTTATATAGGCAAGGTCAATAGCAATTAGAAGTTGATTATATGTTTCCATAAGTGAGCCATAAGAGATTTCTAGGAAATGAATCTGTTCCTTCAATGATCTACGTCCACTGCCTTCTGCTATGTTGCTTGGAACAGACGTTATGGCTCTGCGTATCTGGTCGCACAAAGCATACTTTTCTGTTTGAGGAAAGTTATCCAGCAAGTGATACACATCTACCACCAGTTTTTTTGCTTCTTGCCATGCATTTAACTTCTCAAAAGAATATGTTAATCCAATCATTGCTTATTAGCTTATTGGCTTCGCCAGCTTAATAGCTTAATTGAGAGCTTCGCATCAAGTGGAATTCACCTATTCAGCCACTAAACGATTAACCTACTCAACAATTAACCTGATATTCAAATGGAGAATCGAAATCCTTTAAAAGAGGATGTTTCGTGTCCTTCTCTGACAGAATGACCTTATCCTTGATATGCCAATCTATCCCAAGAGAATCGTCTAAGATACTGATGCCGCCATCAGCCTCTGGATGATAAAACTCATCACATTTATATTGAAAAACAGCAATGTCGCTAAGAACAGCAAAGCCATGGGCGAAACCCTTTGGAATAAAGAACTGCAATCCGATGTATGATGGCAGAGGGATGAGGGATGATGTAAGGGCTTCACCAAACTCACTAGCAAAATGCTCGCCTTCTTCATCACGAGCACAGAGAAGGCATGAGACGTGCTGACCGTAAGTTGGGCTTCCCTTACGAATATCAACTGCGACATCAAGCACCGCTCCTTTCACACATCGAACTAGTTTACTTTGTGTGAACGGAGGTCTCTGAAAGTGCAATCCTCTCATCACTCCATAGGAACTTTTGCTCTCATTGTCTTGCACAAAGGTTATTGGGGCTACCTTTTCATTAAATTCTCTTTGAGAGAATGATTCGAAGAAATAACCTCTTGAATCTTCAAATATACGTGGCTCAATAATCACCACACCATCTATAGATGTCTTTATTACGTTCATTGTCTCGTTGTGTTATCTGACAAGGAATGAGGATTGCTGGATAAGTTCTTTTAGTCGCTACGCTTTGTAAAAGCGAGCAGAGCTCGAAGGTCTCTTCACTAGCTTTACTCCAGTCAGATTATATTTGTGAACTGACAAGGAGCGGAAGCAACTAGAGTTCTTGCGTCCCTGCGATTGCAAGTGAACAAGTTCGAATTCTCATAACTTCTTTTAGGGAATCTGACAAGGAATGAGGAAGGCTGGATTTGTTGCTCGGAACCAGCATAGTTCCTCACTCGCAATGTCAGTAAATTCATTAATTTCGGGCGGATTAACCGAACATCTATCTCACATCACTATCTCAAGTTATCTCTCTATAACAGTATTTCTGTAGTTCCTCTTCTTTGCCATAGGGAATGTCGCCCTCCTCATTTCGAAGAGGCTCATACCCTAGATTCATTATGAATTTATCCAATTCAGACCTTATCTGCCTAAGATCATAAAAAGTGGAACTAATAAAAATTCTTGGTTTTGCCATATGATGTCTGTTTGTTTTTTAATACCCCCATAAACCAAAGCCATTATTGCTTTGCTTCTTTTTATCTTCTTCTTTTTGATTTGTGAGCCAGTTATCCATGTAACTCATCACCGCAGATGACTGATAAAAGAAATATTGATTATTATATGAGCACAACTCTTTATTGTCATCATTAAGATTGCTGTGTATGTTGGAGGTCAAAAAAATATTATTTCCATACATACCAGGTTTGCCTACATTACCTGCAAGATGGCAAGCTTCATTTACAACATCACCCATCCAAACTACATCGTTGATAGTTGAACCTTTGTGGCCAGCCTTAATCATCAAAGCTCTACCATAATCCATTCCTATACCAACCTTATAAGTCAAGTAGTCTCTTTTCTTAAGCTTATAATTTAGTATGTTGACAAGAGCATTAGCTCCATACGCTGCACTAAATGCTGTATCTATATCATGCTTATATGGGGTGTCGAAAACCGCCCATACGCAGTCACCATGAATATTAACCTCTTTGCATATATCAAACCCATTAAAGAATGCCACGAGCTCAGAGATAAAGCTCCTATAAATCTTAGCAAGCACTGGGCGTTTGTGTTCATCTGTCATCTTACTGCTATCGCAGATATCAACAAACAGAGCAGTACAGTTTACATAAAAACCATTAATATATGTCAGCTCGCTACGAGCTGGGATGGAATCCTTCTCTTCAAATAACTTGTTGCTAGAATCCAAGATTTCATCCATTCTTCCTAATGAATCCAGAAAACTATATGATTTATGCGTTGCTTCCATATACTGAGTGACGATTAAACATCCCAATGAAGATCACATCCATAAACATCAAAGGTGACATCTTTGATTTTCTCTATCTCCTTATGCCACCACCCTTTCTGAACAGACTTATCATTGGGGCACTCTCTACAAAAACCATCATAGACTTGTTTTGACACAAGTATTGGATAATATCGATGAGTTGATGGTTCTTTCTCAATATTTGATACTTTCCTCAAGCTTGGACTTAGCAGTTCTTTTACTAATTCTGTTTCTGTTAATCGCCTTGTTTTATTAACCGGCCCAGTTGGAACATTTCCGAACAAGCCTAAGCTTGGTGCTAGACCACTTAATGAGAAATTAACGTATTCTGCAGTCAAAACATATTTTGACGTATCCATCTCTTTATTAGCAAAATCAGTTAAACGCGATGCATAATTTGCCGGTTTTCCAATCCAAACAAGGTTTTTGTACTCCCTATTTTCTGGCCCTGGCTTTTTTACGCCTACCTTTATACAACGCATTCTGCCATAATCTACCCCAATACCACACTCAAATGTGTGATTCGCTATCTTGTTGTTTATAACTTTTTTTGCAAGATGATTGATGGTGATAGCGCATTCAACAGCGTTTTTGAAACAATTCTCCTCTGGGAACACTATCATAACCCTGTCACCTATTATATTGCGCACACGCCCATTACACTTGTCTGCAGCTTTAAGCATTGCTTTTGTAAAGCCTGTATATATACGCCCCATGGTCTTAGTCTGACTTTCTTCCATCAGCGCGACAGAGTTGCGAATATCCACATAGAGCACGCAAGTGTTTATCTCTTCGCCTTTCTTCGTATCTCCGTTTTCATAGGTCAGACCCTGATCGTCTACATGCGGTACTACTGTAATATGATTAAACTCAAAGTCAGTATCCATGATATCCTGGACATCAGCTGTAACTCTATCAATCAGCTCCTTTGCATTATCCATCGTCATAAAGGTTTTACAAGAACAACATCAACAAGAATGTTATAATTGCGAATGGCAAAGAGATCAAAAAACAATTGAGGCCACATCTGTAATACCTGAACTTATCAGCACAAATGCAAGCATTTGTATAAACCTGAGAACGAAGATCATTCAGCAGGTGAAACTCGCTTTCAGCAAAATTCCGGTAGGTCTTTCCTGCTATATGACCATAAAACAGCATTGACTGTTCTTCCATTCCATCCTGTTTGAATCTAGAATAATCTGTTCTTGATTTCAATGAAAACAGTAAATATATAACTGAGACCAACAAACAAGTAATACAGATGACTAGGAATAATGCAACCAAAAATCGGTAGCAATCAAAGGAACCTTGGTTATGTAACCAATACTGCTTAAATGGCATTATTAACAAGGCCTTGATGGATTTAACTGCATCAGAAGTGAAGGCAACAGTCATTAGCACTCCAATAATTGCCAGTAGGAAACTGGCCTTCTGGTCGCAGTTGCCTATCCACATATTGATTCGATCATAGCTTTGCGTAAGACGCTCTTCGTCCAACGAATGTCGGTTCACATTCACCTCGTTCACTATCGTCTGCCTAGGGCTAGCGTATGGATCTGAACGTGAAATAGTCAGATAAAAATCTGTTATATGTGGTATATTAATGTGAAACTTCATTTATAAATCTTATCTCTATGAAATAGTGATAAACACCTATTTTGGCAATCTGAATGTGATTGATAAATCTCTTTCAGATTGGGGCTTGAGGGTGGGGAATAAATAATCTCATCTCTATGCAATAGTGATGAACACCGCTATTCAGAATCGAAATGTGGCTATTTGCCTCTTTTCGATTCTTTCTTTATCACTTTGGCAAGCTTGTCTGCTAATTTAAAGAAGGTCATGGGATCGACATAATCCATTTCCTCAATGATAATCTGCATTGACAGGATAGAGCGCTTGAGAAACATATTGGAATAGTCGCCGTCGCGAAATTCTCTATAAGTGCCATAGTCATCGCCAAAGCGATCACAGAGATGGGGTGATGAGCTGGTGGGGAACTTAGAGTAGAAGTCAACAAAAGCATCGAGGACTGCCACCTGGCCTTTTTCGTCAAGAGCATGTATGGCTTGCATTAGCTCAGATGATGTCGAGTAAGAGAGCTTGATAGATTTCATGTCGCACAAATGGCACAGATGAGACAGAATGATAGGTTAATCCGCGCGGGATTAAATGAAGGAAGAAGGAAGATGGAAGAAGGAAGAGTATTGCTACCGCCTTATACCTTGATGGAAGAAGGAAGAAGGAAGAGGGAAGAGTATTGCTACCGCATAGATGGAAGAAGGAAGAAGGAAGAGGGAAGAGTATTGGGGATCAACCGTGATTGTAGATGTCACCAAACTTATATTCGATGAAGAGCACCTGGAACACACAGCCATCTCTGTAGCCTAGGAAAGCATGGTTATTGCCTGTGGATCGCAGGACCAATAGTTTGGTCAAGCCACTGGGCACCAGAGCCTTTGCTCCATCCTTCAGCGAATCTACGTCTATCGACTCAGTTCCCAAACCATGCCGCTGCGTAGTACGAACATCATTCCAATTGAGTGCGCAGAACTTGCGCAGGTGCTGTATGAAATCTACAAAATAGCTAGAGTCATTCTTGGCTTTAACATAGCTAATGTCGCGCAGATCCTTGAAGCCAAAAGACAGGCTATTTCGTGGTTCTGGAATGACTGCTATAATCTGCCGTTTCTTAATCATCGACTATCTGGGTCTTGAAATACGACTTCATCAGTTCCTGGGGGATCACTGTGCCACGATTATGCGGCTCCACACTGGTCCAAGGCTTTTCGCGGTGGGTCATATTCATCAAACCAATGGCCGAGAACTCACGGAATGCATCGTACACCTCGTAGAAGAATGACTCCTCTGCGTCGGGCAGTACAATGACATCCTTTTCCACCGGCAGGCTCTTGGCGCCATACTGCTGGAAGTAGTCATATGCCACCGGCACCACAGGCCCATACATCCAAGCCTCAACGTCCTCGTTGAACAGAGGTTTGTCAAACTTCGCCAAATGGAAGCCCTGCTCATAATACAGCAGTTTCTGAAGCTTCAGATTGGTAAGGTTATCACCACCGTTGGCGATGTCATCATCGGCCATCTTGATAAGCTTTTTCGCTATATCCAAAACATTGTATGCCATAATATAATAAGTAAGAAGGAAGAAGGAAGAGGGAAGAGGGAAGAGGGTCTTGATGGAAGAAGGAAGAGGGAAGAGTTATTCCCGTTATTTAGAGATATAAGTATCAATAAATTGCTGGGGAGTATAGATTCTCAATTGCCCATCTGTCGCTTCAGTATAGTCCGAGATATTGAATGAGACTAAAGCCTCACAGCCCACCTTCTGAGCCACTCAGATTCCGTATTTATCGGTTAAAGCCTCTTCAAGAAGCTCATCTGCGCTGCTGGCGGAATCAGTCATAAAACCACCCAACTTGAAGAACCCCTCAGGATCGTTCTCCAAAGCCTTTATTTTCTGAGTGAATTTTTTAGCATCAGAAGCTTTGAGCTCTGCTCGAGCCTTTGCTGCCAAGGATGCTCTTTCCTGCTCTACCAGTCTTTTTGTAAGTGCAGCTCTGACTGCCTTGCTTTGTCCCTGTATTAATGTCCAAAGTGCATCAACAGGAGACACTTCCGCTTGCGAATATGTTGTTATCATAATAGAACTATGAGGGAAGAGGGAAGATGGCCTTGAGGGAAGATGGAAGAGGGAAGAAGGAAGAGTATTGCTACCGCCTACCCAATCTTGTATATCTCCTTTATTTCTTTGTTTCTTCTTTATCCTCTGCTATATTTAACGTTTTACATCTTGTTACCAAGATTTTTACTAGCTCCTCACAATCATTGTATATTGATTTATACTGCTCGTCTGTTAAGTATTGATTCCTATGTAATAAATCCAGCCAATATAAACTTTCACGTGCTTCCTTTAGTGCAATAAAAGATTTACTCTTGAAGTCAGCCTTGCTAACTGCATTGCAGGCTTCTGCATTATTGGCACCTATGCTAGTACCACTGCGTAGAAGCTGATTGCATATTGCAGCTACTGATTGTAAATGAACTGGTACAGCTTTTTCGTATACTCTCTTGCCTTTAACCATCTTGTATGAAGGCTTTGCATTTGCAGCTTCCTTTAATAAGTAATCATTTAGTTTAATGATCCTGTCGCTAAAGGCTAGACATTTGTCTTGGATTGAATCAGCGATTGAGCTCATGGAAGATGAATGATGTTTGATGTTAGAGGGAAGAGGGCCTTGATGGAAGAGGGAAGAGGGAAGAGGGATGATGTTACCAGCCGAAGAGGTCTGCATGCGTACCAGTCTGAAGGAAAAGGAGCGTAAGTTCATTGTCGTTTTGCTCCCAAGTCATGAGCCAATTCGGTTCTATATGACACTCCCACTGACCCTTATGGTCACCCCTTAAGAGATGTGGCTTATACTCTGCAGGAAGTGTGCCTGTTGCTTCAAGGAGATCCATCGCATCAGTAATGAGTTTCATGTCAAGACCGCGCTTCATACAACGTTTGAAGTCCTTTTTGAAACGCGTAGAGATCCTAACCGTATAAGCCATCTCAGAGTCCCATCTCCTTATAGAAGTCCTTCAATGAGGCGTATTCTGTAACTCGACCATGCTTAATATCATCCATAGCCTCTTTGTAGCCTGCCGTCTTCGTAATATCCTCCACCCGGACCTTGGACTGTTGTTGATCGGCCAAGATGCGTTTGGCAAGAGCCTGGCGAACTTTCTTGGACTGGCTCAGATACAGTGCCCACAGTGCATCAAGAGTACTTACCTCTGCTTGCTGAGGATTAACTGTCGTTATCATATTGTATAATAATTATTATCTTTGTTCAAAATTTAATCGTAACTTAGCACCGGAGGGGTTAGTCGAAGTAGATGGTGGTTTCGCCGGCCCAGGTGGTGTTGATGTCGATGGTGAGGGGGCCTGTGGCGGAGGTGCCAGAGGTGGAGAAGAGGGGGCCGGTGAGGATGGTGACTCGATTACGGGTCATGGGTACATCGAATTCGCGCTCGTTGAGGATGTTGTCGTTGGCGTCGTAGGCGGTGACCAAGAAATGAACCGTGCCATCGGTGTCATGCAGGAAGGTGTAGAGGTCGAATTGCTTCAGACCGCCAGTGACGTCGAAGAAGACGGACTGCTTGCTATTGACACTGCCCAGACCGGTGGAGGCATCGAAGGCACCGGAACCACCGGTGTAGTAGAAGCGCATCTTGGCGACTCCCTGGGGATAGTCGTCGGTCATGATGAAACGACACATGGACACGATACGATTGAGGGAGAGCAAGAGGGGTTCGGATTGGCCTGCGTCAGTGACTGTCACCTCACTATTATATAAAAAGGTGTCGCTGTAGCCACAGGCATTGGTGAACTGTATCTTGGCAGGATTGGTCATCGTGGGGTTCTTGACACTGCTATGTGCCACCGCCACTAACTGATAGGTGCCCTCGGCCAACTGGAACGTGGCTGTACCGAAATTGGCATCGCCCAGCATCTGATTGACTTGTTTGACACGGGCGCCATCCTGATAGACTGCGAAATTCAAACGTGTACAGGCATCAACGGCTGCTGAACGGGTCAGCTCAGAGAATGGTGTCTGATCCAAGCGGAACACACTGACCGTCAGATTGCCCTCAGCGTCCTGGGTACCCTCTCCTGTGTCAGTCAGCAGGGGTTTCTCGCAAGACATGAGCAGCAGGGCTGCTATAATAGAGAAGAAGAGCCTCATCATTAATAAGTGATGTTAATGACTGCACGGAGATTAACGCTGGAATTATAGTTGGTTCCCAATTGCGTCTCAGGGGTCGAATGAAGATTGATAGCACGAATCCATTTGAGCACGTCTCCATCCAGGCAGAAGTAGAATTTGGACTCATTGCCTGTAGAAAGTGCAGTGTTGAGCACAAAGAGCGAGGCCTCTTCAACTGTGGGTATGCGCCAATTGCCTATCGCCCCTTCGGGCTTTTCAAACGTTGACATGACCGTGTTGAGGGCTGTTATCCAAGCAGTCTGTGAAGCATTAGCCGCTGTAGGTGCTGTGTATGTTATAATTTGGGAGCGTACCAGGGCAGTATGTGTGGACTCATCGACAGAGATCACATAATGGTGCTTGAATGACTGGCCTGCCACAGGGATGTCATGATGACCCTCATCAAAACCGAAGGTGATGGTGCGGTCTTCACCCCAGTCTGAGGAAGTGAGGAGGCCTGTGAAGGCTATGCCATTATTAGTATTTGAATAGGTGCCTGAGATGGCGAAGTGGTGATTGGCAGGGAGTTCCTCAGAGAGGGTGTAGGAGTAACTCTTGACACCAGAGGGACTCGTAAAGGTCACCTTGATGGTTGGCGTGCCCTTGGAAGGGAACAGCGCCTGATGGGGTGAGGCCTGCCAAGTGGTAGGAGTCGTGGAGGACTGCGTCAGCGCTATCTTGTAAGACTCAGTGTCGGTGGTGACATAGGTGCCATCGAGCTGGATGGACTTATAGAGGGGTGACAGGGTGACTTCGACCTTCGTCACATCGTCAGGGACATCATGGACTTCCAACTGATTGACGTAAAGGACTTTATGGTCGAGGGCTATCGTCTGAGTCACGCTCTCGCCCTCCGTGATGGTGACTGTGGCAGTCTTGAGCATCAGGTTGTCCATGACCATGCCATCGACACGGGTGATGACACTGGAGGGTGTGGCCTGCTGCTTGGTGGGCAGCACAAAGCGAGAGAGGTCGGGACCTCCTACGGCGTAGAGTGTATAGGTGCCTGGGGCCAGATCGGAAGAGGCCTGATAAGTGACATCATTGGTCTGGAGCAACGCCACACACTGGTCAGAGCTGTTGAAAATGTAGATGCGACCCTCGGAGACTTCGTTTTCATCAGGGTCATCGCCTGAGCCACGCGTGATGATATTGAGATGGGCAGAGGCTTCCGGACTCTGCCCGAGTACTTCGGTTTATTCTTCGCCAACTTCGGATGAGAGGTCTTTCTCGCAGGAAGTCATGACCAGGCCTGCTGACAACAGCAGGGCACAAAAGCGAATATGATTCATAACGAAAAGAATGCGTTTTTAGATTTCATCGAGCCAGGTGGGTGGAACAAAGGCTAAAGCCATGGCTGCCACATGGTCGATCTGGACCACGACACACTGGCGCTTCTTGATGCGACGAATGGTGCCTGTACAACCAGCGAAGTCGCCTTCCTTAATGCGTACGCGCTTGCCGGGCTTGTCGAGGAACTGCTCGTTATACTGCAGATAGACCACATTGTCGCCCTCGTGAGCGGCTACACGCATGAAATTCTGCATCTGGGCATCAGGGACTGTGAGCACCCTGTCTTCGACATTTTCTCCCTTGGTCTTATCCATCCAGTAGCGTAGGGCCTCGAAACCGGGCATTTTCTTCAGCTCGGTAATGTCCCAACGTGAGGCATGGATGAAGATGAGGCCATTGATGGCTGGCTTCAGTTGCTTATGGGCATTCAGCTCATCCTTGGTATATTCCCAGTGCATGGGCAGGAAATGTTCGACACCGCGTCGCTTCAACTCATCGCGAATGGCCAGGACCCTGTCACCTCTATCATAAGCGACACGCATGGGATGCCACTGCACTTTTTCCATGGTTTCACGAAGCTGTTTTGATAGGAGGGGGACACCGCCACTCGGGATGGCAGCCTCCGTAGAAGGGGTTTCAAATGTGTCGTTACGCGTCAATTCCTGCACTGGTATTCAGCAACATTTAATGATTTGTATACAAAACCGCGTGCAAAGGTACGAAGAAAAAACGATATATGCTACTTTTTTTCAAAGAAAAACCATTTTTTATCGAAAAAAGTTATCGGGCGATATGAAGCAGGGAGGTAATTTGCTGGGATAAAGTAGCTGGACGATTGTCGATAAAAGCATCGAGAATGCGTGACTTACCGTTCAGTGGGATGAGGTCATAATCGGCTATGGAAGCGGGAATTAAAGTGCTGTGACCAGCCTTTAAGGTGAGGGAAGAGGGAAGAGGGAAGAGGGAAGAGTCCTTGAGGGAAGAGGGTCTTAGGCGGATTTCGCAGTCACCTTCGATGCACATGGTGATGATGAAGCTGTCGTATTTGAGGAGGTTGCGATGGAACTTATCGTTGAATTCCAGGACACGGACGCTGAAATAGGGGGAGTCCACGATGAGTGTAGCGCGATTGTCGAACTTGGGATAATCGGTACGATAGTTGCGCTCCACCTCATAGTCCAAGGCCTGCGCAGCCAACTCGGTATGCAGTTCGCGGGGCTTGCCATCGAGACCAGGACGATTGTAGTCGTAGATGCGATAGGTGACATCGCTGGACTGCTGGACTTCAGCGAGGAGGATGCCACCACAGATGGCATGGACACGACCTGCAGGCAGGTAAAAGACATCGCCTGCCTTGACGGTATGGTCTGCCAGGACCTCCGTGATGGACCCATCTTCGATGCGCTTCTTATATTCATAGGGGGTGATGGCCTGCTTGAAGCCAGCATAGAGGTGGGCTCCCGGGTCGGCCTTGATGACATACCACATCTCGCTCTTGCCCATCTTGCCATGTTCGCGCTGCGCCATCTCGTCGTTGGGGTGTACCTGGATGCTCAGGTCGCGCTGGGCATCGATGAACTTGACCAGCAAAGGGAGCTGGCCCTGGTACTTCTCGTTGACAGCATGGCCCAGGATGGCATCAGGGTATTCGTTGATGACAGAGACCAAGTCTCTGCCTGCCAGAGGGCCATTGGCAATGATGCTGGTGCTGGAGGGGACTGCGCTGACCTCCCACGACTCACCAATGGGGTCATCAGTCTGGGGTAAGCCCTTGTAGGGCTGTAACTGATGGCCTCCCCAGATAACGGGATGGAGGTTGGGCTGGAAGAGCAGTGGGTAGAGCATGGATGATGGATGATGGAAGAAGTAAGACGGAAGAGGGAAGAGGGAAGACGGAAGACGGAAGAGGGAAGACCGGCTGTCGCCTACTTGGCGTAGGCGACAGAGCGGGTTTCACGGATGACGGTGATTTTGACTTGACCGGGATAGGTCATCTCGTTCTGGATCTTCGATGCGATCTGGCCAGAGAGTGCCTCGGTCTCTGCATCGTCCATCTTGTCGGCTCCCACGATGACACGCAACTCACGACCAGCCTGGATGGCGTAGGTCTTGGTGACTCCGGGATAGGACATGGCAATGGCCTCCAGATCGTTCAGGCGCTTGATGTAGGCCTCAACAATCTCACGACGTGCACCAGGACGTGCACCAGAGATGGCATCACAGATCTGTACGATAGGTGCCAGGAGGGTCTGCATCTCCATCTCGTCGTGGTGGGCACCAATGGCATTGCAGATATCGGGCTTCTCCTTGAACTTCTCGGCAATCTTGGCACCATAGAGGGCGTGGGGCAGTTCGCTCTCCTCATCGGGTACCTTACCAATATCGTGCAACAAGCCTGCACGCTTAGCCTTCTTAGGATTGAGACCCAGCTCAGCAGCCATGACAGCACAGAGGTTAGCGGTCTCACGGGCATGCTGCAGGAGGTTCTGACCATAGCTGGAACGATACTTCATCTTACCAATGATACGGACCAGTTCGGGGTGCAGGCCATGGATACCCAGGTCGATGGTGGTGCGCTTACCTGTCTCGATAATCTCGTTCTCGAGCTGCTTCTTGACCTTGGCAACAACCTCCTCGATACGGGCAGGATGGATACGACCATCGGCCACTAACTGATGGAGTGCCAAACGGCAGGTCTCACGACGAACAGGATCGAAGGCAGAGATGACAATGGCCTCAGGGGTGTCGTCAACGACAATCTCGACACCACAGGCAGCCTCGAGGGCTCGGATGTTACGACCCTCACGACCAATGACACGACCCTTGACATCGTCATTATCAATATGGAACACAGAGACAGAGTTCTCGACAGCCGTCTCAGTGGCCACACGCTGGATGGTCTGAATGACAATTTTTTTCGCTTGTGCATTGGCATTCAACTTGGCCTCGTCCATGATCTCATTGATATAGGCTGCAGCATCAGTCTTAGCCTCGTCTTTGAGCGACTCCACCAAACGCGCTTTTGCCTCGTCAGCAGAGAGTCCAGAGAGTTCTTCGAGCTTGGCGCGCTCCTGGAGCTGCATCTTCTCCAACTCCTCGGACTTGATGGTCAACAGCTTCTTCTCGTTATCGATACGCGTCTGCTGATTGTCAAGATCATTCTTACGACGACCTAACTCCTCCTGACGCTGGTTGAGGGACATCTCACGCTGTTTCAGCTTGTTCTCGCTCTGCTGGAAATGCTGGTTGCGCTGCTGCACCTCCTTCTCGAGCTCGCTCTTCTTGTTGATGAACTTCTCCTTCACCTCCAAGAGCTTTTTTTCTTTGATAACCTCAGCCTCTTTCGTGGCTGTACTAATCATCTCGTTATATTTTCCCTTGAGTACATAGCGGAAAATCAGATAGCCGCACAGCCCTCCAATGATGAGTGCCGCTGTGATGGCAATGATAGCAACAATAATGTTCATAAATATAGTATATATAGTAAATAATGTTCTCCGACCTAAAGGTCTGAGTGTGGCGTTGCAATCTATTTCACTTGCGTTCGCCGAGTACACTCTCGATTTCGCTTGTCAAACGCGCCAGAACATTATCATAGATCTCCGTATCGTTATGGGAACGCTCCTTCTGATAGAGCAAACCTATGTCTATCAGCGTCATGAGCGCAATGGTATGGTCGCTCTTACGGCCATTGTAATGCCCAGAATAGGCATTGTAGCGCTCGGTGATGAGCTTCGCTGCAGCACGATAGAATTCCTCTTCCTCGCGATTGACAATCACGTCGATTTCTTCATCGTAGACGTGCAGCCTGATATGTAGTCGATCTTGTTTCTGTTCTGCCATGGCCTGTTCTCCTTATTACTTTTCGTCAGTGAGGATTGCAATGCACTTATTGACTTCGCGAATGAGCTTTGCTAACCGGTCCTTGGCACCACTCAGGTCGCCATCGGCAATCTCGATCATCTTAGCCATCTTCAGTGATTGGTAGTCATTCTGCTGCTGTTCCAACTTAGCACGTAGCTCCGCTATGTTCTTTTCGCTCTTTTCGATGGTGTCATACAAGTCCCTGTTCTCCTTTTTCAGCTCATGAAAACGAAGAATCAGCTGCCTGACACGGGTCTCAAAGTTTGCTATAGTCTTCTCATTAGGCGTCATGCCACTTACACTTTATTCCACAAAGGTAGGAAATAAAAGTGAAAAGTGAAGAGTGAAGAGTGAAAAATTTGCTTCCGCCCTTGATTATTTAACATCTTTTCACTATTTTCCTTGCGTAAAACTTATTCTTTGGGCTGTTTTTCCTTTTTTGCGAGCATGACAACACGATAGACGAAATCGGTGGTCCACTGCTGCGAGAAGCCAAGCTTCTGGGCATACTGGCGAATGGCCACGACAGTCTTCATGACACCAGCGTCCGAGAAGTCGTTCTTCGTGAAGATATCGTTCACGGTCTTCTCTGTCATGGTACGGATGGCACTCTTGAAGAAGCTGGGGACGCGCAACTTGAACTTCATCAGATTGCCTGTCAGCATCATCAGGTCCTGCGTAAAACCCTGGAACTGATACATATAGGTCTGTACGTCCTGTGGCTTCTTGCAGCGCTTACGAATGCTGGCATCAATCTCCTTGGTAAAGCTGTCGTCCATGCCATACAGCTCCTTCAGCATCTTGTTGCAACGCGTCTTCTCGGCCAGTCCCAAGCGATTGTTCTGCGTAGGTACCTTCAGCGTAGCCTTGAACACGCGCAGGTCAGGCAGGGCTGCCAAATTGCTGATGCCCAGGTCGGCTGCCATGACAGCCTGGAAATATACACGAATCAGGGTCATGAAGTCCTCCATGCCACCTGCCTTCTGTTTTGCCTCCTTTTTTCCGAATAAACTAGATAAAAATCCCATAATCATTAAAATTTGCCTGCAAAGGTACAAAAAAGTTTAGAGTTTAGTGTTTAAAGTTTGGAGAATTTCGTATATTTGCAGCAAAATTACTATAAAATCATATAAAATATGAAAGGTATTGTATTAGCAGGAGGCAGTGGAACGCGCCTCTACCCCATTACAAAAGGTGTATCGAAGCAGATGCTGCCCATCTTTGACAAACCCATGATCTACTATCCCATCTCAACGCTGATGCTGGCTGGTATTCGCGAGATCCTGATTATCTCGACACCCTACGACCTGCCAGGTTTCAAGCGTCTGTTGGGTGATGGCAGTGAGCTTGGCGTACGCTTTGAGTATGCTGAACAGCCCAGTCCTGACGGTCTGGCACAGGCTTTTATCATTGGCGAGGAGTTTATTGGTGACGACTGTGCCTGCCTGGTGTTGGGTGACAACATCTTCTATGGTGGCGGGTTTACCGGTATGCTGAAACAGGCTGTGGAGAATGCCGAAAAGAAGGGCCAGGCCACGGTGTTCGGCTACTATGTGAACGACCCAGAGCGCTATGGTGTGGCTGAGTTTGACGAGCAGGGCAACTGCCTGAGTATCGAGGAGAAGCCCCAGAAGCCTAAGTCGAACTATGCGGTGGTGGGCCTGTATTTCTATCCTAACAGTGTGGTGGAGATAGCCAAGCACATCAAGCCCTCAGCACGTGGAGAGCTGGAGATTACCACGGTGAACCAAAAATACCTGGAGGACAAGAATCTGCTGGTACAGACGTTGCAGAGAGGTTTTGCGTGGTTGGATACTGGTACGCACGACTCGCTGTCAGAGGCCTCGACATTCATTGAGGTCATTGAGAAGCGTCAGGGTCTGAAGGTGGCATGCTTGGAGGAGATAGCCTACAAGCGGGGCTGGATCAACAAGGAGCAGCTCAGGAAACTGGCTGAGCCCATGGCGAAGAATGACTATGGCAAGTATCTGCTGAAATATGCAGAAGGGGCGGAAGGATAAACTTCCGCCACACTATTTACACTCACACTATTTGGAGAAATAGCGCACGCAGTTGCGGAGGGCATTGGGATTACCCATGTCGTACATAGCACCCTTCAAGCGCACACCCATCATGCCGCTCTTCTGGCGAACAGCCTCAAGAGCGGCTGTCAGTTCTATCTCGCGCGTCTGGTTGCCCTCAGCATCAGCCTTCTGGATGTCTGCCTCGAGTTGTGCAAAGACCTCAGGCGTCAGGATATACTGGCCAAAGACGGAATAATACTCCTTCACGCCATCCTTGTTGCGCACACCCAGGAACTCCTCAGAATAAGAGGCTTTGGGTTTCTCGTGCATCACAGAGACATTGAGGATGGTATGGTCCTTGTCTTCCCAGACACCCGAGAGGATGCCATAATGGCTGACCTCGGCGAGAGGAATGGGATGGATGCTGACCATGAGCTGGTTGTAGCGCTCATAGCATTCTATGAGCTGCAGGGCACAGGGTTTGTTGATCTGACTGCGATAGAGCGTGTCACCCAAGAGCAGCAGGACTGGTTCGTTGTTGGCAAACTCAGCAGCCTGATAGACTGCATGGCCAAAGCCACGCTTCTCGTGCTGATAGACATAACGGAGGCGCTTGCCAATGTCGAGGATGCGATTCTCGTACTCCTGGGCCTCCTTATTAAGCTTGCTCAGATGTTCCTCGCTGAGCTGGCGTTCAAAGAAGTCCGTATATTGGATGCGCTCCTCTTCAGAGCCCAGCACGAGACAGATCTCCTCTACCCCACTCTTCACCAGTTCCTCGAGCAGGATGAGGATGACAGGACGTACCATGCCATCAGGACAAGGAATGGGGAAGAAGTCCTTCTTCAGTGAACGTGTAGCAGGATAGAGGCGCGTGCCAAAGCCTGCCACAGGAATGATGGCCTTACGGACTGTATGTACGGGTTTGAGGGTCAGCGAATAAGCCTTCAGGCCTTGTGCATTGAGGTAGTCCTGGAGTTGCTGCTGGTCTTCGGCACTACGTGCCAGGAACTGCACAGAACCATCACCATGCGAGCCAACACCCTTGCCACCCCATATCCAGGGCTGGATGGCGGGATCCTGCAAGACCTGATGCAGTTTGGGGGCCCAGAGGGCAGAAGACATCGGTGTGACATACTTGTCGAACATCGCCTCAGCATCGATCATCAGCTGACCCAACGCCTCTGCATCGCCACTGGCCATATACTGGATGGCCTTGTCCACAATGTCGTGATTCCACTCGCCCAGGGCTTTGTGCAGATTCTGCTCTTCCTCCGTCGTTGCAAAAGGATAGGCCTTGTTGAGGTCAGAGAGGATCTTGATGGTATTCTTTTCGGCACACAGGTCCGCAAAGACCCAATAGAGCGTCTTCTTCACGTTCAAGGCTTTTACTTCAATCTCGTCACCATCAAATGTCATCAGATTCGGCTTTACGCCAAAGGCACACGCCTGATCCAGACGACCACAACGGCTGCTGGTGCGCAACTCACCGACATAGGCGATGTTCATCTCGCCCAGCGTGTTGAGGTTCAGATTATATAATAAGTTGAACGCGCGCGCAACCAACACACAGATAGCAGCAGAACTGGAGAGACCACTCTTCATGGGCAGCGTCATGTCGGTGATACGGATGCGTACACCACCCACCTTGTACCACTCGAGCATATAGCTGGCGACACCGGCACAATAGCTGAAGAACGTGCCTGACTTAGCCACACGCTTCAGTTCAGACTCGTTCATGCGACACGAGAAATCGCGCCACACACCAGTCAGTTCCGCGGCATCACTATGCATCTCGAAGATGGAAGACTTCTCCACCTCAGCATAGATGCCCTGTTCGATACCCGTCACAATAGACGCACCTGGCAGGATGTCGGCATTCATCGTACGATAGTGACCTGCCCAGTCAGTATGTTCACCAAAGAGGCACAAACGCCCTGGCACAAAGAGTTTCAGCATATCTGTTTTGCGAATTTAAAGCTAAATTTATTGCACAAAGGTACGAATAAATGAGTAAAATGCAAAGAAAAATGCATTTTTTTCGCTAAAAATTTGGTGGTTATGAAGAAAATACATACTTTTGCAGACGCAACAAATAAAAAAAAGTTAATAACCCAATTAAAATTGTATTGCCTATTGAGAAAGACTCTACTTCATAAATAACCAAAGGATATGAAGAATTATGACGGCATCGCTGACGAAACGTTGGCATTGCTTTACGTAGGAGGAGACAATAGGGCATTCGACGAGTTATTAGCTCGCAATCAACAGAAGCTCTACAATTACATACTGTTCGTGGTCCGAGACCCCGAGCAAGCGAATGATGTGTTCCAGGAGACCTTCGTCAAAGTCATTACGAAACTTCAGGAAGGCAAGTACACTGATTCCGGCAAGTTCTCGTTCTGGCTCAGCAGGATAGCCCATAACGTCATTATGGACACCTATCGTCAGACGAAGAGCGAGCACATTGTGGAAGCCTCAGAGGACAACGACCTGAACAAGTTGCGCACGCAAGACCTGATGGAGATGAACCGTGAGAACGAATATGTGAACACGCAGATCATGAAAGACGTGCGTCACCTGATGGACACCCTGCCCGCGCCACAGCGTGAGGTGGTGTACATGCGCTACTATCAGGACCTGTCGTTCAAGGAGATAGCAGAGGCCACAGGGGTCAGCATCAACACATCATTGGGACGCATGCGCTATGCGCTCATCAACATGCGCAGGCTGGCCAAGCAGCATGAGATACAGCTGAATTTAGAGCTGTAACTGATGGATGATGGATGAGGGATGATGGATGATGGATGATGGATGATGGATGATGGATGATGGATGATGGATGATGGATGATGGCTAAAGGCAATGCAAGTCATGAATGACTTGCTCTGGCGTGGGGCTATGGAAGACATAGCTGCCAGCAACTAGCACATCAGCACCAGCGGCAACCAGACGGGGGGCAGTCTCCTGCTGTACACCACCATCAATCTCGATGAGTGCCTTGGATGCGTTCTTGTCAATGAGTTCACGCAGCTGGCGCACCTTCTTGATGGTGTTCTCGATGAAGGTCTGACCACCAAAACCAGGATTGACACTCATCAGCAGCACCATATCGACATCGGTGATGATATCCTCGAGCAGGGACACCGGTGAGGCAGGATTCAGCGTCACGCCAGCCTTCATGCCAGCCTGATGGATCTCCTGTACAGTACGGTGGAGATGCGTACAAGCTTCCACATGCACATTCATCATCATGGCACCCAACTTACGCGTCTGCTGGATGTAGTGCTCAGGATGCACAATCATGTAGTGCACATCAAGGGGCTTGGTACACTTCTTGGCGACTGCCTCGAGGACAGGGAAGCCAAAGGAGATGTTAGGAACAAACACACCATCCATCACATCGAGATGAAGCCAATCGGCCTCACTGCGATTGATCATGTCCAACTCTTTGTCGAGATGCAGGAAGTCAGCTGCAAGCAACGACGGGGATACCATTGTAGCCATTCGTCAGATTTTTCTTCGTGTTACACATACGCGCAAACTGCTTGATAAACAGGATGGTAGCAGGATGTGGATAAAAATCGTCTTGAGTAAAATTTGTCATAGGCAAAACCATGTTTAGCGTTACTTTCTACTAATGAAACGCAACAGGTTGCCCATTTATTATATCGAAGTGCATTTTTTTTTCACATGATAGGTTTCGATGCCTTTCATACCATTCAGGAAATCGCGAGCCAGCATGCGTTTCTTGCCTGCCAGTTGGAGTTCGACCATCTCTAAAAGCGCATCGCCAGCAGAGATGTAAAGGGCTTTCCCGTCGGTGGAAATGCTACCACTACCCTGCCCTGCCTTGTCGGTCTTGCGAGTCTTATAGATCTTCAGCACAGTTTCCTTAGCATCGGGACTGACCAGCGTTGTCCATGCACCAGGCACAGGACTGAGTCCACGAACGAAGTCATAGACCTGTTTGGCAGGCTGTGTCCAATCGATTTCGCAGGTTTCCTTGAAGATCTTGGGAGCGATCTTGAGGGAAGAGGGAAGAGGGAAGAGGGAAGAGGGAAGAGGGATGATGGATGATGGATGATGGATGATGGATGATGGGTCATTCTGAGCGATGGTTTGGGGATGGCCGTCAGCGGCTATGATGGTATCGAGGGTTTCCAGGCAGAGCTGGGCACCAAGGTGCATGAGACCATCGTAGACATACTCCACATCAGCATCGTCAGGAATGGCAAAGGGTTTCCTCAGGATGATACGTCCCGTATCGATGTCATGATCCAAGAAGAATGTCGTGACACCAGTCTGGGTCTCACCATTGATGACTGCCCAGTTGATGGGGGCTGCACCACGATACTGTGGCAAGAGGGCTGCATGAACATTGAACGTACCATATTCAGGCATTGCCCACACCACTTCAGGTAACATACGGAAGGCCACAACTACCTGCAGATTAGCCCGGTATGACCGGAGCGACTCTACAAACACAGGGTCCTTCATCTTCTCAGGCTGCAACACGGGGAGACCGTGAGCCAGAGCATACTGCTTGACCTGAGAGGGTTGTAACACGCTGCCATGGCGACCTACAGGCTTATCGGGCTGTGTCACCACTGCCACCACGTTATAATCGTTCTCCACCAAAGCCTGCAGCGTCTCGACGGCAAACTCCGGTGTTCCCATAAATACGATACGTAAATCTTCTTTCTTCATATTAGTCTTGACTAAAGTCGTGCACCATTTTGCGGTATGTCTCGTAGAGGCGCTTTCGTGAGATATAGCCCTTCAGATGATTGCTGCTATCGAGGACTGGCAACCAGTCAGCCTGGGTGCGTTCAAAGGTACGCATCACACGCGTCATAGGTGTCGTATCGCTCAGTGTTGCAGCAGGTTCTGACATCAACTGGGCAGCCTTGAAATGATGGTAGAGTTCTGTGCGGAACACCACATGGCGGATTTCATTGATGTTGACTTCGCCCAACAACGTACCAGCAGGGTCTGTGACAGGCAACACACTCTTGCGTGAGCGCGAGATCTGATGGACCATCTGACCTAACTCCATATCAGGATCAACAGCCTGATAGTCACGATCTATCACAGAATCCAGGCTCATCAGCGTCAGTACAGCATGGTCGGTATGATGGGTCACCAACTTGCCCTGCTTGGCCAAGCGCAGACCATAAATGCCATGGGGTTCAAAGATGTTGATGGTGAGATAGCTGGCCACAGAGACTATCATCAGCGGCATGAACAAGTTGTAGCCCGAGGTGATTTCAGCAATGAGGAAGATACCCGTCAGTGGGGCATGCATGACACCAGACATGACACCAGCCATGCCTAAGAGCGAAAAATTCTTCTCAGGAACATAGACACCTATCTGGTGCATGTTCCACAGGCGTGAAAAGAGGAAACCCGTGAAACAGCCTATAAACAGCGAAGGAGCAAACGTACCGCCACAGCCACCACCACCATTCGTGGCTGAAGTGGCAAAGACCTTGGTGAACAGCACCAGCGCTATATACAATATAAGGTATTCCGAGTGGCCATAGAACAGTGATCCGTCCAACACCTGATTCCAGTCAGCCTCCGTCTTACCGTTCAACAGAAGATTGATAGAGTGATAGCCCTCGCCATAGAGCGAGGGGAACACGAAAATCAAGGTGCTCAGGATGGCACCACCTATCAACAGTTTGACGTATGGTTTGTCCTTGAAGCGTGCAAACATGTCCTCGCAGGCATTCATCATACGGATGAAGTACAGCGACACCAGTCCACACGTCACACCCAGCAGGATACATGCCGGTACACGCTGTACCGTCCAGTCAGAGTCCAGATGGAACGAGAACATCACGGCATTGCCTGAAAAGACATATGTAAAACACGTTGCCGTGACACACGATACCAGGATGGGCAACAGCGAGGCCATTGTCAGGTCGATCATCAGCACTTCCAGCGTGAATACCAGTCCTGCGATAGGGGCCTTGAAAATGCCTGCAATGGCACCAGCAGCACCACAGCCCACGAGCGTCATCAGCATCTTATTGTCCATGCGGAACAGTTTGCCTAAGTTAGAGCCAATGGCAGAACCTGTCAATACGATAGGTGCCTCGGCTCCCACAGAACCACCAAAGCCGATGGTGATAGCTGAGGCAATGACTGACGACCACGTGTTATGTGCCTTTATGCGGGAACGATTGGAGGAAATAGCATACAGGATGCGCGTGATACCGTGGGAGATGTTATCCTTGACGATATAGCGCACAAAGAGCGATGTCAGGTAGATACCGATGACAGGATAGACCAGATAGAGCCAGTTGTAGGTATCAGCATGGAAGCGTCCTGTCAGCAGTGCCACAATGGTATTGATGAGTCCATGAAGCACATAAGCCGCCACAGCAGACAACAAGCCCACAATGAACGCCAAGACGAGCAAAAACATCTTGTCGCTCACGTTGGCTACACGCCAGTCGTGCAGTCGCTGCAGCCATCTGGGACTTCTTGTTTCTTCCATCCTTTCCTAAGTTCTTTAACTCCTAATAATCGTCACTTCGCCGTTTGCCTTCAGTCGGATAATACTGCTGGGGGTATGAGGCTTATGTTCCTGACGACGACTCCAGCAGACGTAGTCCACCTGTTCGATAATACGGGGATCGATATCACAATAGTTCTGTGCAGCAGGTTCACCACTGATATTGGCTGATGTGGACACCAGTGCCTTCTGGAATCGATAACAGAGCTCCTTGGAGAAAGGCTCCTGCGTGATGCGAATGCCCAAACTACCGTCTTCAGCAATGAGGTTTGGAGCCAAATTGATAGCATCATCAAGGATGATGGTGGTGGGACGATGGGTGATGGATGATGGATGATGGATGATGGTGTCATCTTTCAGGCTATCGATGAGCTGCCAGGCAACATCAGGAACGTTGCGGAAATAGCGCTGCATACGGGCATCAGAGTCGACCAGACAGATGAGTGCCTTGGAATCGTCGCGTTGTTTGATGGCATACACGCGCTTCACAGCCTCGGCATTCGTCGCGTCACAGCCAATGCCCCACACGGTATCTGTGGGATAGAGTATCACCCCACCCTCGCGCAACACCTTCACTGCATTTTTGATATCTTCTTCTCTCGTCATTATCAATTATTATCAACTAGCGAATGCGTATTAAAACTCCGATGTAAAGTGGAACTTGATGTGTTCAAAGTCTTGCTGCGCCATACTGAGCACATAGCCAGAGTCAGCCAGGAACACGTCGCGACCCTCCTTGTCTTTCGCCATATACTGGTATTTGCGTTTCTTGAAGTTTTCCAGCTCCTTGTCATCGTCGCTCTCTATCCAACAGGCCTTATACAGGTGAACGGGTTCCCAGCGACACTTGGCGTTGTACTCGTTCTCCAAACGATACTGGATGACCTCGAACTGCAGTTGACCAACGGTACCAATAATCTTACGATTGTTGAACTGATTGACGAACAGCTGGGCCACACCCTCGTCCATCAACTGATCGATACCCTTCTGCAACTGCTTAGACTTCATGGGGTCATCGTTCTCGATATACTTAAACAACTCTGGCGAGAATGATGGCAGACCACGGAAGTGGAGCTGTTCGCCCTCAGTGATGGTATCACCAATCTTGAACATGCCACCAGTATCGGGCAGACCTACAATGTCGCCAGGCCATGCCTCGTCAATCGTCGACTTGCGCTGTGCCATAAACTGCGTAGGACTGGAGAAACGCAACGTCTTGCCCTGGCGCACATGCAGATAGGGCTGGTTGCGCTGAAACTTTCCTGAGCATACCTTGCAGAAAGCGATACACGAACGATGGTTGGGGTCGATATTGGCGGTAATCTTAAAGATGAAGCCTGTAAATTTCTGTTCCTCAGGCTGCACCATGCGCTCCTCGGCCTTGGTGGGCTTAGGACTGGGGGCAATCTCTACAAAACAGTTCAGAAGCTCCTGTACACCGAAGTTGTTCAGGGCAGAACCAAAGAAGACCGGTGCCACCTCAGCAGAGCGGTAGGTCTCAACCTCAAACTCGGGATAGACACCATCCACCAATTCGAGGTCTTCACGGAGCTTGTTGGCATTATCCTCACCAACCATCTTATCGAGCTCGACAGAATCGAGCTCCACACTGACTTTCTCCGTTACGCGCTGCTTATCGGGCGTAAACAAGTCGAGCTTGTTTTCGTAGATATTATACACACCCTTGAACTTCGCACCCTGATTGATGGGCCAGCTTAAAGGACGCACCTTGATTTCCAGTTCCTGTTCCAACTCGTCCAACAAGTCGAAGGGGTCGCGACCCTCACGGTCCATCTTATTGATGAAGATGATGACGGGGGTATTCCTCATACGGCATACGTTCATCAATTTCCTCGTCTGCGTCTCTACACCCTTGGCACCATCCACAACGATAATGGCTGAGTCAACAGCTGTCAGCGTACGATACGTATCCTCAGCAAAGTCCTGGTGACCCGGGGTATCCAAAATATTCACTTTATATTCAATGTCCGAACCATCGGGCGTATAGTCGAACTCCATCACAGAGGTCGACACAGAGATACCACGTTGCTTCTCAATGTCCATCCAGTCAGAAGTCGCGGTCTTCTTGATTTTGTTGTTCTTCACTGCACCAGCAACCTGAATCTGACCACCAAACAGCAGAAACTTCTCTGTCAGCGTGGTCTTACCAGCATCCGGGTGCGATATAATGGCGAATGTTCGCCTACGTTCTATTTCTTGATTCACCTTATTATTTTTTATTGAGGGTGCAAAGGTAGTACAAACCGAGCAAAATGCAAAATAAATTAGCATTTATTTTCATTTTCGAGGTGCCGACTACCTTGACCAAAGGTCAAAGTTACGAATAAGTGAGCAAAATACCAAATTTATTTGAGCATTTTCGAACGTGAGTAACTTCGAGCGATAGCTCAAAGGTACAAAAAAATTGCGAATTATACTAATTTCTAACTAAAAATATGTAATTTTGCACCCCAAAAGCGAAAGAACTATGAGTATAGAATACATGTCACAAGAGGGCTACGACAAGCTGGTAGCCGAGTTACGCCACATGGAGTCGGTAGAACTGCCACAGATTAAGGAGGCCATTGCCGAGGCACGTGCACAGGGCGACCTGAGCGAGAACTTCGAGTATCATGCCGCCAAGCGCGAGCAGGGGCGTCTGCTAAGTCGCATTCGCTTCAAACAGCGTGTATTGGAGAATGCCCGCGTCATTGACACGCGATTGTTGCAGAAGGATGGTGTACAGCTGTTGAGTAAGGTGGAAATGACCAATCTGAACAACAACGCCCGCATGACCTATACCATTGCCAGTCCACACGAGGCAAACCTGCGCGAAGGGAAAATCAGCATCAAGTCACCCATCGCTGAAGCACTATTGAACAAGAAAGTTGGCGATGTGGTAGAGGTTCGCGTGCCAGCAGGTCTGCTGAAGCTACGCATCGAGAGCATCAGCCAATAGTTCGTTCCACCTATTTTTGGCGATAGTGAATGACACCGACATAGGTCAACAGGACAACATTCATCATCAGCGCATAGACAATGGCAGGAATGGCCATAATGTCGTTGTTGAACACAAACGGGCTGCTGGCAATGGTGATGGCCTGAGCAGCATTCTGCATACCTATCTCAATCACGATGGTACGTTGCTCTTTACGTGTCAATCGCATCAGCCACGACAGCAGGACACCTGACAACATAGACAGCAATATCAAGACTGTAATGGTCAGACCTAACTGAGGAAATTCCGCGACAATGGTCTCTCTGTTTTGAATAAAGAAGACAGAAGCCAACAAGATGAGCAAGGGAAAAGCCAAGCGCTTCAACACTGCATGCAGATTCTTTGCCAACGACTCCTTACGCACTGCTATGAGCAAACCAATAGCGATGGGCACAGCCATCAGTACAATATTCTGAACCAGCAAGTTACCGACAGGCAGATGTACATCGACATCACTACCCATCATCGTTGCTACCATGTCCATAATCAATGGACTGGTAAAGAGAGTGATGACACTGCTAAAAGCTGTCAATGACACGGAAAGAGCCACATCACCACCAGCAAGCATTGAAAAAACATTACTTGAGCTACCACCAGGACTGCAACCTATCAGCATGATGCCAAGGAAGAAGATGGGCTCCACGCCAAAAATCCTTCCTACCAGAAAAGCTATCACAGGAAGAAATACTATCTGACCAGTCAAACCAGCCAGGACGGCATAGGGACGTTCAACGATTAGTCGGAAGTCAGAAGGACGCAAAGCCAGTCCGAGATCGAACATCAGCAGCGTCAAAATGGGCAATACAATAAATATAGTATTCATAACGGTGTGCAAAATTACAAAAAATATCACACTTGCGCAACTATTTTAAGGATAAAAACGAAAAAGCCCTGAATCATTGCTGACTCAGGGCTTCTCTCCTTGAAAAAGTGGCGGTCTCCTACTCTCCCGCATTGCATTGCAGTACCATCGGCGCAAGCGGGCTTAACTTCTCTGTTCGGAATGGGAAGAGGTGGGACCCCGCCGCAATAACCACCTGATAAAT
>JAEEGG010006003.1_pt1 | contig 28595 bp, 8 predicted proteins | sample 9134161 | NCBI WGS metagenome assembly JAEEGG01 (sample SAMN16246543, study PRJNA631951) | gut metagenome | biome: gut microbiome; feature: rumen; material: CR-attached | host: Bos | place: Iran: Karaj | collected 2018-10 | reverse complement strand
TAACTACCGTCTTTTGGTCGGTCTGTGTTACCTGATAGTTGGCAACAGACATCTGTGTGTTTTGCTTTTTCTTCACACCAGTCAGCTTGATCTGGCTCTGTGCCATCACAGCGATAAAAGCGAACAGAGCTATGATGAGAAATATATTGCGTTTCATCTTGATTGAGTTTTATTGATTATTATTTATCTATAGGTACTATAGGAACTATAATCTCTATAGTTAGAACATATACATAAATGAAAGCGCAGCTTTCGTGGGACCGACATACCATTTATGTCCGTCGTCCATCTGCCTGCCACAATCACCACACTCATAACCCTTATACTTGATATAGACCACGCCTACACCAATAGAAGCCTCAAAGTTCCAGTGACGAGAAAGCACCCACTGATAACCATAGGTAGCACCACCGCCTACATACCAGCCTTCGTAACGATGGTCACGCAATTTCTTGTACATACCAAACGGTAGTTTGATATTTGCCGCATCAAACTCACCACCCAAAGCGTGAACACCGACAAAAGAACCTTGGAAGCGATGGCAGAACCAATAACGATACTCTGGCATCAGCAGCCAATGCTTGAAATACTTCTTCCCATTGTCAGTGTTAAACTTCCAAGGATTCAGTCCATAGAACAACTGCATGGAGTGTTTCTTACCTACTCCCAATTCCACACCTAAGTTTGGGGTTGTCGTCGCATCATACAGAAGATTATTCTTCAACGCCACTTGCTGGGCGGATGCCTTCTCAATGCTGCCTGCTGTACAAAGTAATACAACAAGCATCAACGCTTTCACTCTAAAGTCCATTTTCTATTTAGGTTAGATACTTAATTTCTTTAATTAGTAGTTGCTTTTGTCGACAAACTATCGCCAAACCAGGTGCAAATGTAGATAAAACTCAACAGCTATACAAATAATTTGACACAAAGCCTCTTTCCTTTAACATTATTTAAACTTATGAATGATATCAAAAAGCACCCTCCCAAAATGGGAGAGTGCCCTTCTTACTTCTTACATCATCCATCAAACCCTCTTACATCTTCTTTCCTATCGTTACGTTGGTATTTCCTGTCACCTCCGCATTGTTACCACCGCCATAGACGTTGCCACGGATGTCAGCACCGATAACATCCTTCTTTTCGTAATAAGTGGTTCCATCAACGGCAGTACCAGTCGCTTCACTGTAGGAACCGTTATTGTTACGGGTGTAATAGCCACTCACATCGTCACCTACGGCAACCTGTTTCACCACATAGACCTCAGAAAGGGTACCAACATTGACGGTAGTATTACCAATAACCTTGGCCGCATTACCACCACCAAAGACATTGCTGATGGCACCTATCTTTCCTGTGGCATGTGAGGGGATAGGATAGTTGTTGGGGGTTTTCGCATTCTCACCGACAACAGACGAAGTATTACCAGTAGTATTATCATACCATCTGCCATAGGCCACATTGATATTCACCGTCGGATTACCCACCATCGTGGCACCTTCTCCATAGCCACCACCATAGATATTGCCAATGCTGGTAAACGACATCACATTGACCTGCGGGTCGTTATAGAGCGGGGTGGTACCCGATTCTACAGGCTTGCCATCGCTGTCGTAACCATAAACTGAGTAGCCAGCCTCGTTGCCACCGCCATACAGCTCACCAATCTTAACTGGTTTACAACCTATTTCCTCCACATTTACAGTGATGGAACCACTGATGGTGCCACTGAGGTTGTTACCTCCGAATACACGATCAAAGGTGCCATTGGTAATATTCAACGTCACATTGCCACGAACATCGGCTGCCTCAGCACCGCCATAGACAGCTTCCAAGCCAGGGATACAAGCCATCAGCAACTTCGCCTCAGCATCCATCTCCGCACTCTTACCACCTCCGTACGCTTCGTCAACACAGAAATCACATCCGCTATTCTCATCTAGCAACGTCACTGCTGTCTGGCGTACATTACCCTTGGTATTCGAACCACCGAACACACGATGAACCGTGCCGCCGAAGATATTTACGGAAGCCTTTCCCGTACCATAAACATACGATGAGGCAAGTCGTTCCTCCTTCGTGTCAGCATCGGCCTTGTCGCGAACTTTCCATACGCTGCCTTCCTGGTAATACTCCGAGTAGTTATTGTAGCCAACGTTGGCACCAGGGTTAGGCTTCGTGACACCGTTGACAACGATATCGTCCAGACCGTTGCCACCACCGAAGAGTTCCTCAACCTCAAACGTACCGTTCACCGTCACGTTAGTTGAAGGCGTGCAAGCGGCATTGCCGCCGCCATAGACAGTCTTAATACTTGTCAGCTGACAGCCATCGATAATCACTTCCGACTTGTTGTTATCCGGGTCTGCAGGTTCGTAAGCAGCCATATTACCTCCACCATAGACAGCGCTTACGTCGTAGCGTCCGATGACCTTTTGCGTTTCATCGGCTGGTTTGTAGCCTTCTTCACCTTCTGTGCCTGTTGCAGGTGTGTTGGCAATTTTGTCGGCCTCAGCATTCTGCGTAGCGTAGATATGCACCATCACGTCACCCTTTGGTGTACCGTTCACATTGTTACAACCGAAGATCTGTCCGACAGCACAGCCCTTGGAATTGTCAGCAACATCCTTGTTCAGTTCTACCGTTACATCGCCAAAGACGTAGGCAGGCTTACCGTCTTCTCCCAGACCACCGCCAAAAATCTCTTCCACGACACGCCCACCAGTCGCACGGACGGTTGTTGTATGGAGCGCGGATTTTTGTGCATCAGCCCAAGTACCACCTGTAGTGTTCCAGTTGCTTGTCTGCGTGTCAGCCAAGGCACCACCGCCATAAATATCCTTATGAATCAGACCACCAGTCATATTCACAGCGACACCCTCTTTAACAGTACCCGCCTCACCACCACCAAAGACGCTACCCCAAATGACGGGACTCTTTGTGGCATCTGTTGGATGCGCATTGATGTTCACCTCCGTCTCACGTACGTTAGCCAAATTTGATGTGGCGGTACTAATACCATTCTCACCGCGGGCGGCACCAAATATGCAACCATCATTGTTGCTGTTGCCATCATAACCTATGCGGCCACCCGTGACATTAATGGTCGTCTTACCAGCATCGGTAGTTGTTCCACCGCCTACAGACCCCATAGCACCAGCCCCATAGACATTTCGAACCACATGACCACCCTTAATATAGATAGTTGTCGTACCCTTCACAATACCTGCCAGGGGATTGTATTTGTCTACGGTACCATCATTGTAAGTATCCGTACCGCAACCACCACCATAGACGTTGCCACGATATGGATAGTTGGCACCGGAATATTCAATGTCGTCATCCTTGTTGTCTGGCGTGCCATTATCATCTGTAATTTTTTCACCTGTAGGAATACCAACCGTTCCACTGTTGATATTCAAGACTGTATTCTGGAGAGTATGTCCATTCTCGCCACTACCATAGATAGAACCCTTGATAGTAGGACCAGTAGTAGCATTCTCTGTGCCTATATTCACTTGTGTGCTATACACCCAAGCCATGCGATCGTTGGGGTCAACGGCAGGAGTGCCTTCTGGCGTAGCCACATCACCGCGCGAGGAGCCGAACACCATACCATTCTCGTGACCATTGCTACCGAAGGTACCACCCGTAATGGTGACAGATGTATTACCTGTGCTCTCAGCACAAGCCGTAGGCATACCTGATGCATCATAGGTGAAGTCACCCACTGAGCCGTAAGCACCGCCACCATAGACATTATGATAAACCCTAGTTGTTTTTCCTTCTGCCTGACTAATAGTAACACTGGTATTACCCTTCACAAATCCGGCAGTAACATCTTTCACTTTACCTTTACCACCACCATAAACATTACCATACTCGACACCGCCTTTCTTCTCTGCACCAATAGTACCACCACTGACAGAAACCTCCGTATCACCATCTACACCGGATTCCTCTCCACCGCCATAGACACTGCCTTTTACTTCCGTAGAACCTTCAATATTCAGCGTTACCTTACCTGTTACGGTTCCAAGGTTTTCAAGAGACTCCTCTGTATAGAAATATTTTCTTCCGTCATACTCAAAAGTTGGGCTACCAGTACCAACACCAGCAGGAATTACAACACCCGATGGAATAACCACGTTGGTCGTTTTATTCTTATAACACCATGTATATGTCTCGTGAGTGCTTTGGGTATCCGGATTAGGGGTAGGAGTAATGATACCTGTAAAGACATTAAGAGTAGGCGCAGTCTTATCTTTATTATAGATGGTTACTTCCGGAACACTGGCTGAATAGCCTGCGCCAAAGGCAGAGCCCTGAACTTCTGTGTTAGTAAGTGTTGATGTGACATCGCCTATTACACCGCCAAGGTTACCGCCACCATAAAAGCTTGTGAGCACTTTGCAGTCAGTGAGATTATTGGTAATAGGACCCGTATTGGTAGCCGAGAACTGAGCTGCATAGAAATAGGTTCGGAATATTCCTTTATTGGCGTCTGTTCCCGCCGAGGAATTGACAATCTCCATTTCATAATCAGCCACATAATTCTTGCCCGCACTGCGATAGGTGTTAGGAGTATAACTATTCAATTTTCCTTTACTTCCATCATCCCACTTATAGGAGTTTTGGGCATTATTTTCAACAACATCCGTTTTATCATACTGCACATAGCTGGTTCCTCCATTACCTCCACCATAATACACGCCAAAGGTCGTACCTGTTGCATTGGTAGTAACGGTCTTATTGTTCTCAGGATTAACTGGATCCAAGGTCATATTTCCAAACTTAGGACCTCCACAATATTTTGTTATTTTGCTGTTGTCAACAGTGACATTGATGTTGCCTGTAACAAGTTTATCAGCCAGTGTGCTACCACCATAGAACTCTTCGATGACGGAATGATTAATCTTGAAGAACACATTACCGTTGATACCTTCCTTACCTGCAGCGGCAATCTGCTTAAAGTTTCCTCCGTCTATATAACAATGGGGATTGTCAACATTCGGCGTAACATTATTGTTAAAGTTTCCTGTCAGATAAAGGTTATTGATTCTTCCTCCAAGGACATTAACGGCACAATGACGAGTAGAATAATTAGCATTGTTGTTGACATGGGCTCCTGGTGTAAATGAAGGCATATATACATTGCCACCGATAATCATGTAATTGATATCGTCATTTACAGCATGTCCAACACCTGTTCCTTTGGTGAATTGGTCATAAATTCCACCATTTAAGATAAGAGGAGCCTCTAAAGAACGATTCTGGTTTGCAAATTCGAACTGTCCGAAATGAATTAAAGATGTTTCCGTCACCTCAAAATGGCCTAAAGGACGATAACAACCCAATGAATAGTATTGTGTGGAGCCGTCCTCCTTCATGGCCATACCCATTTCAATAACAGGCAGGAAATCGAAACGTATAGGACAGATATTATATCGGCTTGTTTGGTTGCCTAATTGCCAAATAAGACTGTAGTCTGGTTCGTTATCCAAATCAAAATCTGCACTCATTACGGTGAACCCGTTGTCCTTATTTCCATAATTGGAATTACCCGTAAAATTCTGATTGTTACCAACTAATACGATTGCTTTCTCATAAACACTACCAGTTTGAAGATTACTTAAAATAGCACCTGTTTTGACGGTCTTTCCGTTACCGAGTGTTGTTGAACGAGTTCCTGCGGGTTCAAAGGGTGAAAAAGCAGAACTAGCAATACTACTAGTAACTGACGACACTGAGATGCGATCATAATAGTTGTCATTGTTATCAAGATAAATCGCATCTGCCCACTTAGCTGTTATGGTAATTGCAGACACTCCGTTTGGTACATAATAATAGCCGCCTTGCGCAAAGACACGCTCCTTATCCTTATTCGTACAATCACGATCTGCGAAGTTGTAACCGGTTTCCCAGTTTTTAACTAATTCTCCTTCTGTGCCACCACTTACACTTGTGATTTCCCAACCGACAACGACTTTATCTCTATAGTTTCCACCATATCTTGTGGTCCAGTCATTACTATTGGGGTCACCAAAGATAGTGTTGTAATAAGGCAGTTGTATTTTACCATAGCAGAAGTCATTATTTTCAATATCCATCGCAGTGATAGTGATGTTTTTGCTGCTTGAACCACTAAGACTTCCTCCTTTATTGATGGTGACGGTGATACTTCCTAATTTCTGTCCCTCAGTGTCGGGCGCAGCTTTCGTCGTAATAGTATTTTCAGAAGTCGGGCGACTTTCCCACGCCTTGCTAACAGGATTAATACGATTGTCGGGGTCCTGATTAATCGCTGAATAATACTTTCCTGGAGCCTTCAAAATAGGATAAGGCGCGATGCTTGGGTCAAGTACCCATTTCGCCATCAAGGAGGCATCTTTTGGCACAGCTTGAACATCAGCTATGAGCATTCCACTCGGAGCAGAGGGAGCACCTACCCACCAACCACATAGTTCACGGTTACTATTCAGGAGATAACGATAGTATTCATATTTGGTGAGATATTCTTCTTTTGCCGGCCATGAGCAGTTGTAGTGGCTATTATCTTCCAAACCTAAGTTGGCTTCTGCACGATAGAAGTCGTAATTGTTGATACCTGTAGCGGTATTATTCAGAATTTTCATACCACCATAAACAGGATATCGTGTTGTTCCTCCAGTAATATTACCATAGAACATACAGTTCACTACAACTGTCTTAAGTTCTGTATATTTTCCATCAGTAACTTTTGTAGTTGAAGCGAAGTTATTGTATCCTACTATACCACCCACCGTTGTACCACCATTGACGTTTGCATAACTAAAACAATTGATGACACGTGAATCATCATCCAACAAACCGACCAAGCCACCACAATAGCCATCAGTACTTGTCACTGAGGAATGTCGTACCCTATTGGAGAATGTATTATCGTTTGGTAAAATACCACAATTATAGATGCGGGTATAACCCTTCGCTTCACCAGTAATAGCTCCCACATTACCACTTTGGTTGATATGTACATTCTTTAGCATTACATTCTTGATGGTAGCACCATTTGCATAGGCAACTAAGGGATGGCTAAGTCCTGACACCGTTACCATGTTACCATCAATGGTCCCGCTAAAAGGATTTTCTGAAGTACCTATAGAAACATCAGAACTGAAATTTGATGCCAGTGAATAATTACCATTCATGTCTGTTATCTCACTCGAAGAAGAAACTTCTGTTGGAGGCAACAGAGCGGCCTCATTGGAGTTTACATAACCTACTTTTGTGGCAATGGCTCTGATTTCATTAGCGCTGCCCTTAGCAAATGGTCCAGTATAGACAGTTGAAGATGATGTGGCGTGGCTACCATCTGTTGTATAATGAATCGTAGCACCTTCAGTAGTGCAAGTGATGGTAACATTACCACCACTAACAGAAATAGAAGGTCTTTCGCAGCTGGGCAGGTTGTATTTAGTAGTAACCGTAGGGTAGTAATCACTTTCCGCCTTGGCAATCGCCTTAATGACTGTCATGCTCTCCGTCTGGTTGACATTAACGGAAGTAGTACCAGTACCTGCATAAGATTCTGTGGTTGGCGTGCTGCCATCAGTAGTATAATATATGGTGGCGCCAGTCGCTGCCGCAATGGTTATTGTACCATCAAAATTATTGATAATGGTAGGAGGGGCGATTGATACTGCAGATTCAAGGTAAAACTTGCCACTGCCTGTACTTTCAGAATTACCAGCTGTCCAAAGTCCGATTAAACCACCAGAGTAAAATGGTGAGGTTTTATCAACTTCCGTTCCTGCAAGGGACTGTTGGTTTCCTTTATTAATATTTAGATATTTTCTTGGCTTACCACCATCGGGGTCGATATTATTGTCTGAAGCATATTTAGAAATAATTTCATAAGAACCTGTTGCAGGGTAGTAGTTAATAAAAAACAATGCGTAATCATTATTAGAAGGTGATTCTTCGAGGTGAAAACGTACACGCCCCTTGTTAGTAAAAAAGCCAGCATTGTAAGTTAGATATTTACCATCAATAGCATGTTTGATATAATAGCAATCTAAACTAGGGTGCTTCTCAATAACCCACAAAGCTCCCCTTTCATCATACCCTACAGTACTTCGGCACTTGTAGGTAGTAAGGAAAGGCATGCCATTATCTTCGTTAGTATAGTATGGGGATGTAGATTGATAATAATATTCTTCCGTGGGACATAGATAGAAGTTATCGGTTGTACTTTCGGTACTATGAGTTACAGTACCTATATAATACACACCCGAATAGTCCGTTTGTCCCCACACACTTACACTTCCACCTCCAAGAACAAGGAGTAGGAACACAAGAAGGATAGTTTTCGACAGGCGTACCAAGGGCTGGTACTGTGCGTACCAATAGTCGGTACTGTGCGTACCAATAGTCGGTACCATGCGTACCAATAGTTGGTACAGCGTGTTTCCTGTAGTCATATAGCTCATTTTCTTATTACTCATATCTTCCGCACACGGGGCATGTCCCCCTGTGCGAACTTGCCTTTTATTTCTGTATATCGTTCTCATAGTGTGTGTCATATATTGTATCTTTACAATTGGTTCAATTATTTCTTTGTCAATACCCATCAGTTCAAAGGCGAAAAGACGTTTGCCGAGATCCTCATCACAGGGGGGGCTGGCCCCCTGTGCGGTTATCTTATTGCGAGTTTCTTCTGGATACGACCACCATCGGCACGGACGATATAGACACCAGCGACAGGAATATATCGCTCGATAGTCTCACCCGGCTGGATGGTGAAGTTAGCTATTGTCACACCACTGATATTAACGATACGCACATCAGCGGCACGACGGAGTGACGAGGTGACGGCAATCTCATGCTTACGGATGGTGAAGAGCAGGTCGCCCTCGCCTATCTCCTCTTTCGACGGGTCTTCGTCACCAATGGCAAACGACGAGTCGTCACTGTCGAAGAAGATGCTTCTGACGGCATTACGCGAGCCATTTACAGGAGTGGGATTAGTCACGAAGTATGGACGGAAGGGTACTAAGGCTGTTACCGATGCTGTTACATCGAAGCTATTGCCGGCTATATTGAGCAAATAGCCCTCTACAGGCTTGCTGCCATAGTTAGGCTGGAAGGAGAAGGAATAGCCATCCTCTGCTACACCCGACAGCTCGTCATCGCTGACATTGATAGTCACTCCTGTTTCTGAAGCGAAGGTGATGACCTGCCTGTCGAGCTTCGCAGGTGCAGGTGTTGCCGTATGCTTTGCCTCCCATTCACCGCTGAGGTCGAACTCATAATAGGTGGTGCCTGGGAATCCTACGATATAGGGCTTGCCAGCGGCCAGCAACGGGTATTGTGCCAGATGACGCTCCTCGCTATAGTACATTGTTTGATAAGTATCTGTATTGGCATCCTTCTGCACATTCTTACTATAATAGTAGTCCCATAGGAAGGTATTGCTGACGATCTTGGCATTGCCACTGGCTGTTGGATAGTTGAAGGTGGTCTTGAAGACCGTTGCGTCGTTGGTGTCCAAAGCACCGCCCTTATATTCACGCAGCCAATATTCATGACCCACCTTCGTGCCGTTATCGTCGTAGGAGCGACTACCGCTATAGAAGTGGGTAATCTCACCCTTCTGCTGGGTTGTAACCAGTTCTGCTACGAATGGCAGACTGACAGTCTCCCAGCCCATGTTCTTGCTAACATAGCGGTCTGGCGTACGCTGATACCACATACGATAGCCGTTAGCAAACTCGTAACTAATTGGACAGTTGAAGTCAAACTTGTCAACCAGCAGATGATCGCAAGTAGCCTGAAGGCTGCTCTGTACCAAGTGTCCGTGGATGGATGAGGTAGGTGCACTGCCAACACAGCGATAGGCATCATCTGTATAATAAGAGGCATAGACAGGATATGTAAAGTATTCAGCCAGCACAGTACAGGTGCTTGCTTTGACTTCGGCAGACGGAGCATATACCAATAGGTTGGGCGTTTCTCCGTTGTTGACGATGCTCAGCAGACCCTCATCATCATCGAGTAGCGGCGGATAGAAAGCAGGACTACCAGCGGCAAAGCCATCAGCTTTGAAGCCGAGTGCCCAAGTATTATCTTTATGTCCGAAGAAGTCGATAGCCGTCATATTGGGATAGGCATCCTTCAGATCTGTGTCCGTAACAGTCTTTTTAGCCGACTTCGCTGCCAGGTTAGCCCATAAGTTAAAGTGAGCCACATTCATCTCCTTGCTCTGATAGTAAGCAGGAGCACGATAGACACGGTTGTTGAGGTTGGTGGCAGGCAGACGTCCCTCGCTCTTCGCGATACGGGTCGGCAGGTCTTGATGCGGACGCGACGTGTTATAGCCATAGGTCAGCATCTGTCCGAAATAGAGATAGTCATCTGGCCAGATAGGCGCATAGGTCACAGTGGATGTTGTACCATCAGTTACCACCCGCATGCGTTCGTCGTAAGCTTCAGGTATTGTACCACCTGCATAGACGAAGTCACCGTCGGCATAGCGAGACTCCACATAGCCCACATCACCATATTGAGCATCAGGAGATGCGGGATAGTAGCCTGTGCTCATTTCATCGGACACCACACCATCTACTGACTTCAGATAATTGTAAGGATATGCTTTGGCGCTTGGACGATTCTTATCATAGTAGCGCTTGTTCAGATAGAAGCCATTCAGGTTGAAGGCAACAGTACCGTTGTAGAACTGCGTTTCTGTCATCTGGCGGGCCAAACCACGACCATTATCTGAGGTACTGTAGTTCTTTCCTACAGGATAGTAGCAGTTGACAATCTGTTTTTCGCTTTCTCGTGTCGGATTTCCAAAGACGGCACGGACACCAGCATCGGGCGTACCCGTCGTGTTAATCCAGCAGTTCTCCACATAGCCGTCACCTGTATCGACAATACCAGCTGAGGTGAACGAACCCGTTACACCAAGGTTATAGACGCTACCACAGAGCGTTCCAAACAGCGAATTGTTCAGTCCACTGATGGTATAGCCATCGCCATGCAGGGTTCCTGCAAAGCACTGGGTGGCATCGCCTACTGGTGTCCAATTAGTATATGCCTTTGGTGAGACGTCGCTGTTGAGGATGAACTCAAGGTCAGCACCACCAGCAACATGAGAATCTAGCAGGGCATGATCCTTTGTCGCACCAGATGTTGCCACCTCGGTCTGTGTACTTAGGTCGAAGAAGTCCTTCAGCAAGTCGAGCTCACTCTTATTAGGATCACTCTCGCACTCACGGTTGTCGATGTATATCTTCGAGTTGCGCATCACAGCCGGATGATCCACATAGAGATGGTGCTCTTTATCCTTCATCACGGCATCGATATCGTGATAGTTGGCAACGGTAAGAGGCACGTAGTTCGAATATGTTTTACCTAAGTAGGTCTTCGAATAGAAGGCCAGCCATACCTTCTGGTTCTGATACCAGTAGAGTGGCGTACTGTTGTTGACGAATGGTGTACCATTGCGGTGGAGCTGGGCATCCGTCTCGTCTTCAAACAGTTCCCATCCACTGGTCAGTATCTCATAAAGACCAGGATTAACGGACGGAGCCTTCATACCCAATGAATTTCCAGGCAGCACAGCAGGAGGCGCAGCCAGCGGTCCAATCTCTGGTGCTCCACTCTCCAGTTGCAGGTGGATGTTCAGCACGTGCAACTCGTTGACCAGGCTAACACCCTCACCCTCGTCATCAGGCTCATAGTAGGTGTACTGATAGACGACGCTGATCACCTTCTCCTTTGTCACATCCTTGGCATTCGACTCACGAGAGACATAGAGCGTAGTAGTCTCAGTAGGCTCAGAGCCCTGAATGGCGAAATACTTCTGGTAGTTGGGAACAAAAGCTTCATTGGTAAAGACGGCTGTCGAAATAATTGATCCCTTCTTACCTCTCTCTCCACTCTCAGGGGTAAATGTAGAAGTGGTAAGTGGCGTGTAATTCTCATAACAATAGTACTTGACTACAGTTTCTGAGCCTTTTTGGAAGGTTACCACATCCACTTTCGCCTTGTTTTCGTCTGTCAGGTTGTTGTAGTCCTTCTCGCTAATGTCCTGTCCCATGGCATAAGGCGTACCCTTGTTGATGATGGTCTCATTGACAATATATACCGTCTGAGTGTCGGAACCAGCATCTACAGAGATACGCGTATAGTGCATCTGGTCGTTACGAACTTTCTCGAACGCCTCGCGGTCAATAGAGCCACCAGCAGATATCGTACGTTCTGTTCCGTCATTATCATAATACGTCAGTGTTCCCGTTCCATTATAGACAGCATCGTACTCTACCGACTTCACCTCATCATAAGGATGAGCATAGACATCGGTATGTCCTTCACCAGGATAATTAGAATCTACCAGCACGTCGAAGGCATCGTAGTTGAAGGTGAAATTTTTACGGGCATCCGTCAACGAACACCACGACTTGATGGCACCGTAGTTGATGCCGCTCTGGAAATACTGTCCACCATAGAGACCGTCACTCTTGATGTAGTAAGCAGGCGACAGATGATCCATGATGTATGCTAAGGCACCATCATCGTCAATCTTGTCGGAGTTAATCTTGTTGTTATTATATGTCTTATACCTGTTCGCCAGATCATTAAGATCTGCCTCCTTACCTGATACCAGTTCACCCATTAGCACATACTCCTCGTCACCCAACTGGATGGTATTGATACATAACATAGCCGGTTGATAGTTCGACTGATAAGGCGACGTACTCCATTCTGTCATACCGATGGCACTGCCAGCCTGTGTGTTTCCATAGGCTACCGTAGCTACGTATGCAGGCTCAGCAGTAGCCTGACCCTCTGGCTGTGGCGACATCTGTACAACGGTATTGTTATAGTCATCATAGACTTCCTTGGAGATGACCTCACCAACACTATAGGTACGCTGACCATAAAGACCGGTAGATCCCGTCAGACTGTAGGTCGGACCTAAAATATACTTCGCCTTTTCTTCATTCGAAAGCTCGTTGTAAGCCGCCTTTGATATCTTACCCCCATTAGATTGGAGACTTGGGCTATACCAGTAGTCCCAGTCTTTCGGACTATTCATGTCGACGGTCAGCGCATAACCTGTTTCATGGCTGATGTTGTTAGAAGAGCGGAACAGGCTGTTGAGGTCGGTCACTGTCACACCCTTCGAATCAACAACGGTATGACTACCTGTCTGGAAGGTCTTCCAAGCTGTCTGGGAAGCATCACCACCATGTACGGAAGCATCGTTCTCCAACACATATGCGCCAGCCTCATAGGACGTGCCGTCAATCACACATGGATCCACATTGACATAGGTCTCCTTGACAAAGTATTTCTTCTCATTATCCGATAACTGGTTCCAATCCCACCATGTAATAACGTCATTCAGTTGGAAGGTCGTACGCTCGTTATCAACCGACACACCGTTGCTCGAAATCTTATTGTTTTCGCTACGATTTTCATCTGCATAGTAGGCGTAGAGGTTCGGCTGTACGTTCAACAGTTTCAGACGACCATTCGAGCCTGCCGTGATAGTAAGTGGAATCTTAACATCCTTCGAGTAGGCAGAAGCCGAACCAGCATAGGCGGATACCACCTGGTCGTAGATGTACACCTCACCCTTGATGAACCAATAATGGGCAGGTGACGTCTTATATAGACCCTTGTCATCACGATAGACACCATTCATCGGATAGCAGTCATCGACAATACGCTTCGACTTATGGATGAAGTTTCCTGAGGTCTGCCATTCGTGAACGTTAATCGTACTATACTCATAAATCTTCTTGGTTCGTGCCTCGTTGCCCTTCATTTTGTTATAGGGAGAAAGGAGGACGTTCGTGAAATGATCGATTTCACTTCGTTCTCCGTGTTCATTGCGGGCATAGACATAGCCACCACCTTCAATATCTTTCTTCACGTTGATGAGGTCAAGCTCAACCACACCTGTGATATCACCATATTTCTTGTTGCTTGGGGTACTATATTCTGTAGTCAGTTCCAAGAACACACCCGAAGCGAGAGCCACCTGATTGTAAGAGGTTCCGTTGTTACGGTCACGCTTGGTCAGATTGTCAACTTTATAAGTGTAATAATCCTTTGTGTCAACTTGGGTCTCATTTCCTTCCACATATCTGCGTGGGTCGTCAAAACGTACGTCACTGGTCAGATTGCCCATGTAGTTCACCACGCTGTAGATGCCGAAGTAGTTGCCATGAATCTCAGTTTCACTATTTAGATTGAAACGCTGTTGGTTCAGTGACACCTCACCCACACGGTTGATGGTGTATTCCGTAGCGTCGGCTACGTCTGCCACACGGTCTTTAGCTCCCTGTAATACGAGGCGACTGCCAAACACACCACAGAAGTCAGCACGCTGGATGGTATTCAGCAATCGACCTGCATAGATGGAGCAGAAACCGTATTGTTTCCAATAGGTATCACTCTTATAGTCACTCGGCAATCTGTTATATTCATCCTCGTCGATTCTTTCTCCTTCCGTATGACCACTATTCGCCATCTGACACACATACTGCAACTTGAAGTAGGCACGCTCACGATTGCTCAACGTCTGGTATTCGTCCAAAGAAATCTGCTGATTCAAACCATAGTAGTCTGTTCCGTAGTTGGTGATGTTCAGCTCACGATAGCCACCCACCAACGACAGGTTACCACCACCATAGAGACCACCCGTATGCTCCGTGCCAACGGTGATGAAGTCGTGGTGATAGACATCATAGAGTGCGGCTGTGGTATTGCCAAATACCGTCGTTGCATTGTTGTAACTCTCACTGTTAGACGACACGTTACCACCAGCGAACACAGCATTATGAATATGTACGCCGCGCTCTATCATATCATCCCCTGTTTTACTGCCCGTATAAAGATTGGTCCACCTTGAATCGGTCTTGTCAGCAGGCAGGGTGTTCAGATAGTCGGTAGGTACATAGTCGTAGGGATGATAAGTCTCTTGGTCATCTCCTGTCGCTGGATAAGTCACATCCGTACCAGTTTTCCTAATCTGCAGCATAGGAGCCACCACCACCTTACAGTCTTCCGTCAGAAGACCTGCCTCGTCATAGTAATACCAGTGGTTGGGCGAACCTGTCGATCCTCCTGGATTATCCGTTTTGCCACTAACAGTCATGGTGCTAAAGTAGCCTTTACTATAGACATAGCCTACATCGCCACCACCAAACACATTACCATAGCCTTCAGCCAGTCCTGTATCGGTACCTATTTCGCCACCATGGATAAACACCTCGGTTCCTCCAAAGACATAACCATCGGTATAGAAACCGCGAGTACCACCATAACCCAGAATGTTATAGCCCTTACCACCACCAAAGACATTGCGTTTGATGTGACCATTATAAACAGTGATATGCGTCTTACCTGCCATATAGATGGCTTCTAACTCACGGTCTTTATTGTCTTCGCCAGTTGCATTGACCTTACCACGTCCGATGGTCGCAATCTCACCGCCTCCGAAGACACTGTTACGAATGATACCACCCCAAACAGTGACATTGGTATAGTCAACACTACTGTTATCATCGTAACCACCACCGAAGAGGTTACCACAGTCCGACAGACGGTCTAATCCCAAGTGGTCAGTCCAGGTCTCGTCGTTTACCTTCTCTTCATACTGACCATTCGAGTTGTAGGTGTAACCGATATATCCGTTACGAAGCGTCAGGTTGGATGTACCAAAGACTGAGCCACCCTCACCACCACCGTATGCATTACGCTGAACGGCAGGAATACCACAATAATAATTATAGTCACTCATGGTGGCATTATTACCCAGCGTTGTCTTCAGTGCATTGACGAGATTCTCGTCCGACTGGTCGGCACGGATACCAATCACCACATTGGTCCTGCCAGGAATATCATTAGTGGTTGCTGTTGTTGACATATCATGATAGCCCACAGACCCCTGATAGCCACCACCATAGGCATTACGCACTGTTCCACCCTCGATATAGGCATTGGTGGTAGCAATAAAGTCATTGTCATCATCAGAGTCATTAGCAACATTGTACTTATCATACACGGGGCCACCCCAGCCTGCTGCATAGAGGTCCTTGCTAACCGTACCACCATGCAGACCGATGTAAGTAGTTCCACTCACAGTGGCATCAGCACCAAGACCTGCGCCATAACAATAGCCTGCCACATAAGCACCACGATTGATATAGACATTGGTATTGGTCTTCTCGCCCAAGGGGTTTGTCCTAACCAGATAACATTCCAAGCCCTGGTCATTATAGCCAGTAGGCAGATATTTGTTAACGGTCTTAGTTACTGTTGCGTTATTTTCCTGAACATCACAACTATTAAAAGCATCTACCGACTGTTTATTAAGTACCATACCACCATAGCCGCCTCCATAAACCTCATAGACACTGGCTCCATTTTTCAGATTGACCTCTGTGTATTGCGCCCAGGTGTCCTTACCATATCCGGCACCGAAGACCTTGGCAGAATATTTCACACCATCACTGGTAGTACCATTATAGACGAGAGAACTGATGTTAACTTTACTATAGAGAGTGCGACGGGCATTGTTATTACCACCATAGATACCACCAGACATCAGGTTACCTTTTTCATCCAGATCCTCTTCTATCCAATAACCTTGCATAATGGCATCAGCACTGTTATAGTTGATGTTGGCTTCGAATACATCACAAGGATTCACATTAGTCAAACCGTAAGCTCCACCGAAAATACGGTTCAAATGAATCGTAGAACCTGCAGGCACATTGACAATAGTACGCCTCGTGATTCCCTCCTTGTAACTGGCACCATAGACATCCTTCAGATGACCACGTATGAGGTCGATTACCGCAGAAGCCGTGACTCCATCGGCATTGTCCTGGGCAAGTGCCGGGGTGAGTGCAGGAACATCGTCTGTTGCTGCAGCGTTACGCATACCCACACCACTGTAGTCACCAGCACCAAAGACTTCCGTACCTTGATATTTCGTATCATTCTGAGACACGTCAATAAGCACGTAACTGCGATCCTGCATAGCATCACGATCAGTGTCGCTCTTATGCAAGTAGCGATGTCCCTGTCCTGCACCATAGACCTTTGTCACAGCATTGCGGATATGGTTATTGGGCTTGAAATTGACAAAGGCGTTGGACATCCAGGGCTTGTAATAGCCTGAACGCATGGTACCCTCATTTGCTTCAGTCTGTCCTTCCGAGCCAGTTGTGTAGGCATATGCACTATAGTGGTCGTCTGTATAGTCATAGTCACCAAAGCAGCCTCCAAAGATATACTCTACACGTCCCTGAATATACTCAGTGTATGCCGAAGCCTTCACCACATCAGGATCAGGAGCAGGACTTGAGTCTTCTGTAGAAACGGTCTTTCTTTTAGGATTATAAACCATGCCCTGAATATCAGAGCTGACACGATTCATAAAATTCGCCATATTCAGAATGCGTCCACCCAAGTCGTTACCACCATAGATATGGTCACGAATCCAGGGGAATCCTAAGTCACTGTCATCATTGGAGTTACGTCCCACATAGGTTTCTGTATGTCCTAAGATATCGGCATTACAAGAGCCTGCAAAAGAGTTGAAGATACGTCCGTTACCCAGGTTGATATGGGTGCTACCCGCTATCAGGCCTTCAAAGCTGCCACCATAGATAAACTCTGCCTCAGCCATGTCTTCATAGTCCACCACATTATCACTGTTGTCCGTATCACCACGATAAGTACCTGGATGGTTATTTTGATCCTTCAGATTAATATAGGTACTATACCTTTCATCGTATTCATAAGTCAATGTACTGCCGCTATGACTGACAGCATTTCCAATGGCGCCCTGTTCTCCACCTCCGAAAATCTGGAAGGTATAGCCTGCATTCAGGTTGATAGTAGTGCTACCCCAAATCTCTGAGTCACCACCATAACCACCACCAAAGACGTTCAAGGCACGTCCCAATGGGTCCATACCCTGATAATCAATGAGGACACCAGTGAGACGACGTTCGATGTTGGGGTTGTAGTTATATAGCTTGGCCTCACCTTCATTCTCCTCCACCCTGTCAAAGATAGAATTCTCACCCTTGCGGTCTACCAAAGAAGCATTCAGGTTGATGATCACATTACCGTTCACATGGCCATTGCTATAGCAACCACCATAGATATTACCGCCCTGGAAACGACGGTATGGGTCTGTTTCCTCATCATAATCTTTACTTTCATCCTTTGCAACGGATGCCATAGGTTTATATTTCTTGGTGGTTGTGTCGAATGTCCTGCTATCGACTGTGTTCCACTCCAACTGTCGATTTCCGTTGCTATCCAATATATATTGCTCATCACCATTAGCATCCAAAACTGGTTCGTAATTCGCATCTCTTTCTATTATCCATCGCATGGGCTGAATCTTAAGACCACCGAAGTTAAGAATCAACTTGTTGCCAATAGTACCCTCTGGAGAACCTGTTGGCACAGGAGCAGGAGCGCCCAACAGACCACCCAGATACTGGGCATTTTGACCTTCAACCTTATATACATTGGCCATATTACTGCCACCCACCACCTTGTCAAAGATGACCACTGCATCGTTGAAGCTCACTTCCATGGCACCATCAATCTTCATACTACCCACGTTACCACCACAATAGAACGAACCGAACTTGGTGGAATATGGTTCATAACCGGGGTCAAAAACCACACGTGGCTTGATGCCCATAGCCACACCATCCATGTAATGGTCAAACTGGGTCATCTTTTGGGCATCCAATGTCTCAGAAGCCAAATTCATCTGACTGAAGTCATAGTCAGTCGTACCCACTGTCACATTTCCTGCGTATTGTTGTAACAGTTCTGTCTTGACCATGTTCTCACCATTGTTGCCCAAGAACACCTTATCGGCAATGACGAACGAACCAATCTTTAACTCTGCAGCAACCTCCTTATTGGGATTATCGGTATGCAACGTGGCACTGTTACCACCACAGTAGATAGCACCACCGATAACAGTAGGATGATCAGCATCTGTTCCTATTACACGAATAGATACCGACTCAGCATTGGGGCGGAAAGCATTGAGAGCCTCCACAGAAGTCTTTCCTGTCGGGATGGAATAGTAAAAGTCTTTGTAAGCCTCCATCGCACCCAGTTCTGCATTGTCCGTATAGGCATACGAACCGTTACCACCACCATAGACATCACCCTTGATACTGCTGTGGACACCTACTGCAATACCACCAAAGATATTGCCCGAGATATCATTACCACCATAGACATTGGTGATATCACCACCCTTAATCAACACACGGGCTGCATAACCTGCAGGATAGGTAACACCATCAATGACTTCTTCTCCAATAGCATTATCGTTAGGATTTACTGCTGCCATACGGCATCCACCAAAGACATTTTCAATCTTCAGGTCATTAGAATTAGTAGGATCAACCACCAAAAGGATACCACCTTTACCCGTATTGGTATCAAAATAGCTCATAGCACCCTGGTTACCGCCACTGTAGAGGTCACGGATAATACCCTTCTGCAGGTTCCATGTCGGACGAATAGCCATCTCTGCCTTGTTGTTGCCACCAAAGACACGGGCAAAATGGAAGGAAAAACTGGTAAGGTTACTCTGGAAAGTGGAGAGTTTGACCTTCGTTTGCAAATAAGCAAATACCTCTGCCAAAGGTTTATTGTTTACAACAGCCCAGACTGCCACCGCTGTCTGCAGGTTGTCACTACTGTTGTCAATATTTATCGTAGTATTATTCGTCACAGTAGCTGCATTTCCTCCACCATAGACATGGGCGATGCAACCACCCTTCAGTTCCAAATAGGTCTTAGGCAGTTCTGGCTTATTGAAAGCCGTTGTACTGGTTGCCACCGTATTACCATCACCATCACGGACGATATAGTTTCCGTCATTGTCGGTGAGGTCATTACCACTCGCATCCTTGTAAACATAATCTCCATTGCCGCCACCATACAGACTACCAACCACCAACATGTATTTATCAGCAGAGACACTCGATCCTCCTATGGTAGCAGATTGCTTCTCACTGCAAGGACTGGTTCGGATAAAGGTTTTCCAGCTGTTGTCAATCACATTAGCTCCTGCCTTCTGGAAATTATCTAATTCCGTTGGAACTGTTGTAGCTACATCTGACTGTCCGATTATTCCAGAAATATCATTACCACCATAGACTTCCGAAATCACTATGTCATTAGTAGCATGTGCGCCATCAAGATGGACGAAGGCAGAGCCATCCACATTAGCCATTCGTGCACCACCAAAGACAGCATTGATATCGCCAGCGCATATTGTGACCGAGGTACTACCACCTGTCTTTCCTGCATTACCTCCACCATAGACGTTTCCGCCTATGACGATTTGAGCCTGCACCAGCGATGCAGATAAGCAAAGGAGCAATATAATGGTCAATATCTTACGCATAATTCTTTCTTACTTTATTTCTATCAGGTTGTCCAGGTCCTGATCTGACAATTGATATATATAGGTGGGGTTGACGTCTAAGTTAAGCGTCAGACAATCCCCACGTTTTATCTCCGAACTCTCCAGGGAAGGCAACTGATTAGTAGATTTACAGTCCTTACGGATCAGGTTTCCCTGCCAGTCATAGACATCATAGGTGCTGACCAAGGTGAGCGTTTGGGGGAAGATAGGTGCAAAACAGCAGAGATGACTGCCGATTTTTGCTACGTCGGTTGCGTCACTGATGTCCAAGCCTTCCGCATCCTCAAAGAAGGTAGCCGACGCAGTGCCCGTAGTTGGAGTATAGACAATCGTTGCAGGAACCGCACTCAGCGTAATCGCAGCTGTCACTTGCTCATACGAAGATTCCAGCGTCATCGACTTTAACTTGATAGTACGCAGGGCACTATAGTCGCTGTCAATAGTGAAGTTGACCTTGATGGCAGCATAGAGGTGATCCATCAACAGACAAACATAATTATCACTTTCCTTACCGTTATACGAGAAGTTGCCTTCCAACAAATCACCAGAGTCACTATTCTTTCCTTCCTTAACACCCGTTACGAAACAGATGTCATCTGCCATCACAGCATTGATATTGGAGAGGGTCATCACGTGACTGTCTTTATTGACAGCCCCTGTGATGGGCGTCTGCATGGGCATATAGCCATAGAGGATATATTGATAGTTCTCTTCCACCACTACCTGCGTATGCCACAGACCATTGCTATAACGAATCAGCTTGGCTGTTGGCACTGCATCTGTCGCGGGAGATGTCTGAATGGCAAACAAACCGATGGCTACATCTTTCTGGGTTTCTAATAATGAATAACCTGCCGTAACAGCACGCATACGACTGATGGTCTGATAATTGGTGGTATAGGCAGCAGCAACCTGCAAAGGACTGTCATTTTTATTGCTATTACCTTTGCCAGCGTCCGTCCTCGAATCACCCTGATCCGATGAACAGCCAACAACCAATAGCCAACAGCTAACGGTCAACAGCCAATAACCATATTTACCAATTATACACTTCATGTTCCTTCGACTTGTCTAAATTCCAATTCTTCACATATAAGGCATCCAACTGCAGGTAGCCACCACCCACATAGTAGGCATAGACGATCCATGTATGGTTGCGCAGGAAATCACCAGCCTGTTCCATCTGGAACGACATAGCTGGTTTATCAACCATAGCTGGTTTATCAACATTACCAATCTGATACAAGATAGTGCCAGACAACTGCTGGTCGGACTCACGCAGATAGTAGGGTCCCAACTGTGACAACTCTGGCTCCGCCTTGTAAATATACTCGTCAAGGTAGTCCTCATATGCTTGCGCTTCACGACCGTCATAAATGAACTTCGTAGGGTCTTGCGTTTCATTTACTAAAAAAGGAGCCTCGGAAGAGCCTGTAAACAACGATTTCACCTCAGTATTGTAGGTCAACTCATTGTCCTCCTTGTCCTGCACAATCAGATACTCTTGCTGGGGTATCATTTCCGCATTCATTGTGATGCCTTTGATGATCAGTTCAGGTGCTGGATTCTGAGCTTTCCCTTTTGTATTGGCAAAGACGAAGCGTACCTTAGACACGCAACGGGTCAACTGCACAGTGGCGATTTTGGTCGCTGATCCTACACGCAGTACTGGTGCTTCGCCTACCACTGGCTGGTCCATTAAGGAGCCAGACATGGGCAGACCTGTTGAGGGCACTTGTGTCGTGGGGGTAGTCAGTCCATAATATCCCTCTGGGATTGTGGCTGCCAGAATGTTAGCACGGGTGCTCTCACTATTCAGCGTATTTCCATATTCACCTTCTGGTAGGTTGGCAATCACATATACATCCACATCAGGCTTCCGTTGAGCAAAGTCATCACTGACAGGAATCTGATAAATGGCACCTTCGCCCACACTAAGTAACGAAGTCTCATTCGTATCAAAGTAGGCCACTGGCTTATGTTCGTCAGTATGCTCGAATATCCAAATCTGCAGTCTCGTAATTTTGCTCTCCTCCACCGACGGGTTGACTTCGCGAACGGCAGAGCGTATCAGTAGGGGATGATCAGGTGAATACACATAGACGGTCAGCATGGTAGGCTGCTTTTCTTCCATACCGTTATCGTCAGAAGAACAGCCAACCGTCAGCAACATCAGAACGATGCCACTCCATAGCCATCCTATATGTAATCCCCGTCTCACAACTTTCTGTTTTTTACTTTCTTACCTTTTTACTTTTTTACCTTTTTACCTTTATCACAGTTTCACCGTCGTCGTTGTCGACTGTTTCCACTTTATCACCACCTGTACTCCAATTTCCAGACGTGCCTCCAGCAAGTCGGGCATACACGAATAGGCATTGGCCAGTGAGACGACACGCATGGTGGCTGTTGTGACATGATCCTGGGTAAACACACGGTTAGTGACATCGCCTGTTCCCTCTCCTTCAGCAGGATCCAGTTCGCCAATCAGGTAGAACTTGGTATTTGGATAGATGACACCATCCTTGCCATAGAACTTCTGATCAGTCTCATTCAAGAACTCCAGGACAACAGGCACTTTTTCTCCGTCATAAGATTGAAGCACCAGTGTATTAATCGTCGTTCCTGCATTTTCACCAGTCTCCACCACTCCACTGATAATCGGGTCGTAGATAAAGCGGGCATCTACATCACTCTTCTCTCCACGAGGCTTAAAGTCGAAGCCCACCGTATGTTGTCCGCCAATGATAACCCCCGTCAAAGTCAAGGGATGATAAGCATCGTACGTCACATCGTTGTCTTTCGAGTCTTTCAGCGGTGATGCCGGAATCGGTTTCAGTGTCATCTGAAGGCGAGCAACTCCATATTGCAACGGATTCTCTACTGCTACCGATTTCGTCAAATGTTCCACAGCATTTCCTGACTGATATTTGTTAGTCAATAAGGATGCCCATGTCGAAGTTGTCTCATAAGCACTTTTTTCCACCTCCTCATTAGAGGTGCGGATAGGACTGTCGACATAGTACCACAATGCTGCAGGATAGGTATAACGGTCAATACCGTTGATATTGTCGAGGGTGGTCGTCTGGGTACGGATTGCAAACTCACTGCCCGTCCAGCGCAAAGCTGCGGCACCGTCAGGAAGATTCTTGGATGCTGGGTAATTATTCTTCAAACACGATTTCGCATCTGCGTCGATATTGGCAATGATAGCAGCACAGAGGTCTTTGACAGCATCGCTACTTCCAGCGTTGGTCTTAATGGTAGTCAACTGCGATTTCAGCTCGTCGACATACGCAGCGATATGTGCTGCAGAGCCTCCCATCAGTCCATTCCCCTCCGATTTAGCATTGATAAAGTCCTGGTAGAGACCCTTCATTTGTGAATCAGAGGCATTACTCCAACCTGCAGTATTGGCAATAGTTGTCATGTAGCTTGCCAAGGCACGTCCATCATCAAAGAATGTGGCACTAGCATCCGTATCACTGCAAATAGACTGCAGGTTGAACGTGATGTTTTGGGGTATCATACGGGTTAGGTTTGTTTCGAGTGTGCCAGACTGAGTTTCGCTCAAGTTATTCGCATAAGCCTCACCATAGACCAACACCCGATTGGTGCCAGACATCATTGAACAGTAATTCACATAGTAATAGGGCTTATCCTCTACCCTATTCTCCTCGCTAGCAGTGACGGTCGAGATCAGTGGCTGGTCTGTAGCAGCGACAGCAGCAGCACCTTCGGTCTTGAAAGGAATCACCAGGATACCTCCTATGCCTCTAAATGCCTGTCCTTCGTCCTGTACCACACTATTCGCCATCCGCATTCCATTAGGAATACCCACATTCAACACAACATGGCACAACAGGGGCTCGTCGGGCTGCGTCACATCATCGCTTTCTGAGCACGATACTAATATCGCACTCAGCAATAGCAACTTACTGATGATCTCAACTCTTAACCTCACTGTTATTCCTGCTTTACACATTATTATATATTATAGGTCGATATCATGATGTCCACCGTCATTCCAGTTCAGCGTGACACTGACACCCACCGTCTGATCCTTGGGATGGATCGCACCGTCATCACCCATATAGCCTCCGATGATCCTCAGCTGACCAGCTTTGTTGGGAGACCTGACACTCAGGACAGACTCCGTGACAGAGCCGTCGTCATTGGTGACATAGACATAGAACTGCCAGAAGACCGTCTCAGACTCATTCTCGTCGAAAGGAACCTCAACGACGGTACGCATTCCCTCTACATCCGTGGTGGGGAAGTTCACTGCGCAGAAGCACAGTTTCTCATCCTCTCCCGTATTGACTTTCGTCGCACGGACATAGGGATATTTCTCGGGGAAGGTATAGGTACTGTCATTGATATGGAACTTCGAGGCAAAGCCGGTGGCAAAGACCTTCATATCCTTGTAGGAGTATCCACGAGGGTCTACCACCAGAGCCTCCGCACAGTTCGCCATATAGAGTCGTACGTGGAATGTCTGGCTAACACCCTCCAGGACCTTCAACGGATATCTTGCTGTGAAGAGACCCGTGGTATGGGAGTCGATGGTCTCCTCCCCCTCCGGGATGGTGGCAAGCTGTGCCGTCGGACATTTGTCGTCGCCTGACAGTTCCACCACTTTATTATCCTGGATATTGGCAGCGGCAAGGTGCATATACTCCCGCATTGGCAGGTAGAGCGTATAGCTCTGCTCACTGGCGTTCATCACATGCTGGTCGTGACTTAGCCGCTCCTGTGCGTTCTCCGTATCGTAGAACGAGAGGTCCACGTCATGGGCAAAGTCGGTGAAGATGTTTTTCAGATGGTCACGCAGGGCGTTAGCGACATTGACATCCGTCGCGGTACTGAGCTGAGTTGAGAGCTCGGTGGTGATATTCGTCACCAGCCGCAGCTCATAAGTCAACTCATACTCCTGTCCCTCAGGAGGACAGTCGCTCAGGTCATCGTCAATGTACGAGCAGCAGCCTGCCGTCAGCCATAAGACTGACAGCAGGAGCCATATCTTGAATAGGTTTATGCTCTTCACCTTCGTTGTATCTGATTATTATTGTCCGAGAATGACTTCGTCATAGGTCAGACCTGTACGCCAGTTCAGGTCAACTGAGAGACCCAGTGATATCTGTCCGGAGCGCAGGTCAGGTACGGCAACCAGTGCATGCTGCAAAGAGGTCGCGTTGATGACGAAAGTCGCTGAGGTCAGGAAGTCCTGCATAAAGACACGACGCTCCTTGATGGTAGTACCGTCAGTATCATAGGGCGGCAAGGCATAGTTCGTAGGCCATGTGATACCCAGTGAGCGGTCTGCTGCAACCTCTTCATCTGAGTAGTACTCTGTACTATTCTTCTTGATCTTGTCGGGATCCAGCTTACCAACGATGTAGAAGGTAGCGCCATTACGGATCAGGTTATTCTCACCAAAGAAGTTCTTAGAGTTGTTCTTGAATTCTACAGCGACATAGACATCACGCTGCTTACTACCTTTCATACTTTCATCCCAGTTGTCCCACAACAAAGTGTACATTGCCTCAGAAGGGTCACCACCAGCTGTAGCTGTAGCCTTAGGAATCTCAATATCACTTGCTGCCTTATCATAGACCATCGCTCCAAAACCGGTTGTTGATGCCTTGGCAATATAGTTCCAACCCACTTCCGGATTCTGACCACCTACCAGGATACCTGTCAATACAAAAGCATCATCTCGAGTTGACACATCAATAGTATTGTTAGGCTCATCGACTGTATGGTTGCTCCAAGCCCATTGTAGGTTATGATTGTTGTCTTGAAGTGTCTGTGCACTATAGCGCACCTGTGACTTCAACAATGCCGTTCCATAGTTGATGTTGTCCTTCATGGCAACACTACGGGTAGAGGATGTCACATGAGAGTCTGCGACCCAGCCCTTACTTGCCCAACTAGTAGTGGCATCCCATTCAGCATCACCATCGGGATAGTCACCAGCCACCAAGGTCTCGTCGGTGACACGGATAGGACTATTGCCGAAATAACACAGCTCTGCCGGGAACATATAGTTGTCTGGTTTGAATTGTGAGGCGGCACCCATAGCATAAGTAGCGATTTCTCCCAGATAAGAATAAGCATAGTTATAACCAGTAGCCGGGGCTGTTGCTGCCGTTATCCCCAGCTGCAGGATGACAGAGCCCAATGGCAGATTGAAGTTTGCAGGGAACAGGTTGAGATCAGTAGTCACTTTATCCTTATCGGCAGCTAACACATAGCCAGCGGCAGTTTTGACATCAGCCACAGCTTTCCATGCATAATCATGATTAGGGTCGAAGTATTTCTCTATTTCTTCCTTAATCTTTTCAGCTAATACTTGAGCTACCTTCTCACGGAAATTGAGAGGAGTAGCATTAACCACCTGATTAATATTTGCCATCACGTCAGATATCATATAGGAGACAGCTGCTCCATAACCAGCACGAAGCTCATTAGCATGAATGGTATTAAGCTGTTTAAAGGTATAAGCCAGTCTTTCACCCAAGAGAGAGAGCTCTTTCGTATTGTCTGCGGGATCTTTGGCAGGAATATTGAGCGTGTAACTGTCTGCATCACCTGTCACTGTAACATAGTCTTTCCATTTCAAAGTGACTGTTTCTTTTTCAATACCAAAGGTAACTTCTTCTGACAAAGTAGTATTATTCATAATATTAGTCAAAATAGCCGCAATAAGACCTTGATACTGTGTTAAAGTAGCCTTGTTAATAGTAGGAGCTTCATCATAAGCAGTCGTTGGTACAATCTTACACATCGAGATAGTAGTGTTAGCAGGCGTCTCCTGAATATCCATGGTTATCTTACCTTGCTCAAGACTCGATCCTGTCTTTGGTGCCTTACCCCAGAACAGCAGACTGTTAACACCAGAGGAGAGACTGAGCTGAAGGACACGGCGAGACTTAGCGACATCACCTGTAGCAGCAGGAATATTGGGATCCAGTTTACCTGCGCCAATAACGGGACCTAAGCTATGAAGCTTGTCTGCTGTGACAGCAGGATCGGTCACATATTTTCCATCATTTGTTAATGCAAAAGCACCTAAATAGGCATTGGTAATACCACGGAAAGGTACAGTAGTAATATCTGCCTGCGTATCGGCAGCGGTCATACGCATAGTAGCCTCATTAGATGTAGAGACATTAAACACGAAGTTTACATTGACTCCATCCTTCTGTGGGGTGAGGTCTTGCTTGGGATCCAACGCCGTGTCGTCACTGGACGAGCAGGCGACAAAAAAACCTGCGCTTAACAGTGCTATCGCACTTGTATAAGCAAAATTCATTAATTTTCTCATAATCGAGTCTTTTGTTATTAATTTATATTTATTTGTAATCAAAATAGATTCTCAGGTATCCGGAGTTACGCTGGTCGGCAAGCAGCTGCTCCTTGATATACTGGAAGGTGCGACCGCCATTGAATTTGCGGATCTGTTGCTCACGACGGGTGAGGTCCGGCTCACGGTCGATGATGTCAATCACCTTCTGTAATGCTGCGGCATGGTCAGAGCCGTTGGCAATCGCCTCTGCCACCTGGTCACGGAAGTCAGCCCAGTCCTCTCCACCACAGGCGACATCAAACTGGTCGTCACTGACAGCGAGACGGTCTTGGATATATTTCTTCAGTGCATAGGCTCGGTTGCTGGCAAGACGCTCATTCGCCTCATTCTTACCATCGAAGGAGGCAAGTCCTACAATCTGGATCTTACGAATCTCACTATCCTTGTCAGCAAGCATCTTCTGGGTCACGTCAATGATATGATTGAGGGTCTGCTGGTTATCACGGAACTCCGTCTGGATATCACTCTTCGCCACGGGGAAGTATACGAAGAGGGCACGCTGGTCACGACGCAACACCTGACTGCGGTCGTAGGGTTTGTACTCGGAGATATGGGCAAGTACCGGCTCTGTGCGTACCAGGACATCGATGGCACGTTCCTTGACAGGCTCCGGCTCCTTCACGACAGGAGGCTCGGGAACGACAGGCTGTGTCTCGACGACAGGCTGGACGGGTTCTATGGGTTGCACGGGCTCCACGACTTTCTTCGGACGACCCGGGAGGTTGAACACGATGTTGATGG
>JAEEGG010005996.1_pt1 | contig 28614 bp, 43 predicted proteins | sample 9134161 | NCBI WGS metagenome assembly JAEEGG01 (sample SAMN16246543, study PRJNA631951) | gut metagenome | biome: gut microbiome; feature: rumen; material: CR-attached | host: Bos | place: Iran: Karaj | collected 2018-10 | reverse complement strand
GTAAGTTCTTCCTCAGAAAAGTCTTCAGGTTTCTCACGCATAAAGCAATTCCCTGTATCGTAGCCTAATTTCCGCAGCACAGTCTCTGCAAATTCTCTGAAAAACAAGCCGATTCCGGTTATGATATTCCCGTCCTCTATAATACCTTTGTGTATGAAATTATCTTTTTCCACAAAATCAAACGTATCTGCCATCTGCATAAAATAGCCGGAAGTAAACTTCTTTCCTTTAAGCACGCCTGCTTTTGACAGCAGGATCGGCGATGATGAAATTGCAGCAAATAAAACCTTCGAATCAATACCGCTCTTCAGGAAAGCAATTAGGCGATCATCAAACAATGGAGCAAGTGGATTTATTGTGCCCGGCAGAATCACACATTCATAATCTGTGATATTTACCTCTGCTGTTGTTTTAGTTGGTAGGATTCGTAAACCCTCCTCGCTGAGGTATTCTTTATTTTCGCTCGCGATATAATCTATCGTTTCTCCAAACCATATCGTTAATGCTGATGTTAGGCATGTTACTTCCTGCAAAGAGAAATTCGGATACAGCAACATAGCAATTTTTCTGTTCATTTTTCCAACTCCTTGATATCTTCCTCAGAGAGCTCCCGGAGTTCTCTGTTATTCACACGGTAGATTTTTCTTACCACGTCAATCTTTCCTTCTTTGATAAAGAACGCGCTCATATCCTCCCTGGTGTAAACCGTGCGGTCCTCGGACATCCTGAGCATCTACTCGTATCGCCATTTATCTTCCAAATAAAGCCAAAAATTCTTTTCTAATATTTCGCATTCCTTGCTGCACAGTCTACTTCAAATAATCAAATTCCAGTGCGTCATCTAATTTTCTTTTATAAACTGGCGTTCTCGTAAATAAAACATAGAACAATACATCCATTACAATTTCAACAAAAACGACAACTACGCTGTAAGTATCTGAAAACGGATAAATCATCGCACCTGTCAAAATGATATTCTTAAACAAATGCAGGAAGAAAATCGGAAATATCTTTCTTTTTGTAACAACATATATTGTTGTATAAACGAGTGCTGCTGACATGCAGCTTACTATAAAGAGCAATCCCAATATCGGATTAATCATGAACCAATCATGTTGGATCTGTGCCGGATAAAAGTATAACGGCAAATGCCAAATTCCCCAGACAAAACCAATTAACAAAGACATATTTAGTAGTTTCTCTTTATTAAACAAGCGGTCTGTCAGAAAACCTCGCCATCCGAACTCTTCCGAAAACGGTCCGGATATAATTCCCCAAAACAAGAAGTAAAAGAAATACAGCGGATTTTTGGCAATCAACTTCAATCCTTCAAATCCCAATGCTTCTGCGCCAAGTCCCTTTGAAATCAGCTGTGTGACCGCCACTTCAAAACATATCAGTCCAAGCGATATTACAATTGCCACAATACACTCTTTGTTGGGAACAAAGCACCTTTTTAAGAAATCCTTTAAACCTTCTTTTGTATAAAATATGAAGACAAAGATCACACCAACCAGAGTCGGCATGACTCCACCGATTCCAAAAAAGATTGATGAATAATCAAAAGATGATATCGACGTATTTTCCACGTCCATTCCCATCAAAATCGGCATAAACTGGCAAAGCCATGTCAGCGATATTGTAATTATCAAATACAGTATTGTGATTCTTTTTTTATCAATCCGCTTCTGTTCCATTTTTCCTCACCAAGTCGAATATTATTGTTCTTTTGACTTTAAGTACTTTTTTAGAGTTGATACATGCATAGGATAAAAAGACGCCTCATTATCTCTCAGCATATTCCTTAATTCATCTAGGAACACCCACCTAATATTTCTCGATTCATTTGACTCATTTAACTCTTTTCCACTGGCTCTGCAAATGAAAACTTGAACCATTATTGGATAATCCCCTTCAATATTCTGAGCACATGCAAATGGTGTATAATTCAATACTTTATAACCTTGATGTTCAGTTATTACTGCCTCTTCCTCTCCTTGAGTATATGAAACTTCAAGACCAGTCTCTTCAAATACATCCCTTCTCAAGCAGTCATAAATATTCTCGAATTCTCTGATTTTACCTGCTGGTATTTCGATTAATCCCTCTTCGCGCTTGTTACCTTTGTCTCTCTCTTGTAGAAGAATATATTCTTGTCCATCAACAATTCTTTCGATTATTCCGCCTGCCGCAGGTTTAGAAAATAACTCTGTCAAAGTAATCTCGCCTCCATAAATTAGAAATTATCAATTACCTATATAATCATCTAACTCAAAAGATTTTCCAATTCCGAAAAGCTATTGACTGTGGTACCTTCATATGTTTCGCCGTCTCTGTTGAACAGAATCGTTTTAATTCCGAGCTTGGCTGCGGCTTTGAGGTTGTTTACGCTGTTGTCGATAAACACGCAATCTTCTGCACGACACTTCAGACGGGAAACGGCAAGGGTAAACATGTCTGAATCAGGCTTTTTAACGCCGACATCACCACTTACGATTTTGTCGTAAAAATACTTGTTAATATCGTGGAATTCCGTCAGGTATTCGCTCCATTCTGAAACATCGTTTGAAAGCAGCACGAGTTTGCGCCCTTTACTGATTTTCTCCGCAAAACTTTTGAACCCTGCGTCGAGGGTCAGATAGTGTTCAAGGTAGTCTTTCATGGCACCTTCCGGGTCATCATATCCGAGATATGCCAAAAAATCATGTGATGGAAGTTTGCCTGACTGCGCCTTTCCAAAAATCCCTTCCTCTCGGAAAGCTTTTGTAATTCTTTCATATTCCGACTCGGCAAAGTGCTGGTATGTATACGGAATAAAGTTTCCCTTGCTTTCCTCTATGATCACTCCGTACATGTCGATTAAAACATATTCTTGACAATACATAATCTCATCCCCTGATGACGAACGCTAATAACCTCGCGGGTCTTTAAGTTCTTAGAGTCTTTATGATTTGAGTATAACGTGATTTTTCTATAAATACAAAAACTCGCGCGAGATGTTAAAAATCGTGCACGAGATGCAGAAATGCATTTAGGATAGTCCAGTTTTCGGGACTGATGCTCGAAACTTCACACCCGATGCGGTGGCCGACTTCGCCACACCTTCCTTTACCGCAGCATCAAACTGCTCCGGAGGAGTAGGATCATATCTACATCCTTATCCTCATCGTAGATACATCTTCTCTCTTTTCCTCCCCCTAAAGTATTCTCAATAAATGAAATATTTACGTTACCAAATTTCTTCGGATATTCTCCGGAAAACCAAGGCTCAGTATTTGCAGTTATTATAAAAAGATCGAGATCCGAATATTCATCGGCCTTTACATCACTTCTTGTAGAAGAGCCGATCGCTACGATTGCTTTAATATCATCATCGCTTTCTGCATATTTGAGAATGTTACTTTTTATCTGAAAATATTTATCCATGTTATGTTTATACTCCATTTTTTCCTGATTGCAAAAGCTGAATTGCCTGTTCAACAGTAATTATCTTTGCGTAACGCCTTCCCCACATAAATTCATTATAATATTTGTAGGCGGTTTCCTTATCAAAGTATGGATTATCATAGGTGGAGTTTGTGTATGCAGGAACATATATGTTGAACCCTTTTTCAAAACCACTTTTTATTGTTGCATCCATACAATAGTCTGTTGATACACCAATCGCTATAATATCTTTTTCACCCTTGGACTGCAGATATTCTGTTAATCCTGTCATAGGATGAAAGGCACTGTTTACATTCTTTTCAAAACGTTTTTCATCATCTCTCGGGGCAAAATCATCATATACTTCATATTTTTCCGTCGCTTTATCCAGATCTGTACCCGGGCCATCATCATGCTGAACATATACGACCTCAACATTATTTTCTCTTGCTGCAGTAATTAACTGTTTTATATTTTTTCTTACCGTCTCAAATGAATATAATCTTTCGTCGAAACATCCCTTTTGGGTATCCACAACTAACAGTATCATTCAATTCTCCTTAAGTCTTTATTTCACAGTTCCTTCCTCATGTACCCGCAAGTGAAAGGAAAGAAGTCAAATTTATGTGTTCCCAGATGTACTGCTCCGTTTCCTTCATACCATTTACGAAGCTTTGTGTTTTCTTCCACAATCCCGATATTCATAAGCTTGCAGCCATTATCCCGGGCTGTAGAGTATGAATGCTCCAAAAGTTCTTTACCTATACCCTTATGTCGGTATTCAGGCAAAACAGCCAAGTTGTTAAGCTCGCACTCATTATTCTCCTGCATGAATAGCGAATAATACCCGCACAAAACACCTGCATCCTCATAAACATACATAGGTCTGTTTTCATTATCAAACTGCCAAAGAAGCCGCTCCTCATTGATTGCAAATGCTGTAAATCTCGGAGCATTTTCTTCCGTAAACCCCAACTCGTCAGCTACTGTCTTAAAGCTCTGTTTTATTAAGTTAACACATGCCGGAATATCTTCGCGGTGTACTTCTCTGATCATTGGCATCTCATTCTCTCCTTTTCAATTTATGGATTCTTATTACTTTTGCTTTCACCCTTTCAAAACACTTTCCAATTCCAAAAAGTTGTTAACAACGGTACCGTCATATGTGACGCCGTCTCTGTTAAACAGGATGGGTTTGATTCCGAGTGATGCCGCGACTTGAAGATTATTAACACTGTTGTCGATAAAAACGCAATCTTCCGCCCGACATCCCAGACGAGACAGCGTGAGTTCAAAAATCTCGGAATCGGGCTTTTTAAGTCCGACATCACCGCTTACAATCTTTTCGTAAAAATACTTGTTAATACCGTGGATATCCGTAAGATATTCGCTCCATTCGGAAACGTCGTTGGAAAGCAGCACAAGCTTATACTCACTGCCGACTTTCTCAGCAAAAGTTTCGAATCCCACATCCAAGGTAAGATAGTTACTAAGATAATCCTTCATGGCGGCAAAAGGATCATCGTATCCGAGATACTCCAGAAACTCATTTGATGAAAGTACGCCTATCTGTGCTTTACTGAATATCTTTTCCTCGCGAAAAGCTTTTGTAATTCTTTCATATTCAGACTCGGCAAAGTGTTCATATGTATATGGGATAAAGTATCCCTTACTTTCCTCTATTATCACCCCGTACAGATCAATTAAAATATACTGCGAACCATTCTTCATTCTCACCCATCCCCCTATCGAATTTTTTCCCTTTATAAATCATCGTGACATATAAACAATACTTTTATCATCGACTTTTTTGTTTGTTTGAGGAAACCGGTCTATTCGTTTACCTCAGTATTATCATACTCAAGTTTTATAAAGTTATCGTCCACTTAATTCAAAACTAATCGCCACATAAACATAAACCGGCATCCCGTTTGGATTCTCACTGGTTCTTCCACTGTTCCGTGTATATTTTCTGCCCTTGATCTTCCTCAAACTCGTCGGATGATACTCGTACGAAACTCACTTCCGCCGGGGTTTCAATGTACTTCATCAAAACCGGATCTATACTGACAATCACATGTACCGGATAACACAAGCAGTTTCCGTCATCGTTCATATATTCATCGTCTTCATTTCCGCTGTAGAATTCCCAGCCACTGTCATCATCTCCGGCTGAATCACTCCGTCTCATATACCCGACTTTCCAGCCATCCTCAATTATCCTTTTGGACACATATGCATACTTTGACATGAGTCTTTTTCTGTTGATCGAGGGCTCGCAGTATTTTCTGAGGTCAAGAAAGGTCTGTACTTCATCTTCCGCCGGATCAGAATCAGTAGATATAGATGCAACATCAGCGTCCCAGATATTTTTCTCATCGGCATTATTTCTCAGAACAACCGCCAGTGCGAGCAGATCCTCATCGTTTATATCAAGAGCGACCGGGATTTCTTTTACCAAATGTCTTCCCCCGTCATCGTAAAGATACAGCATGACATCGCCGCTGTCATATACATCTGCCTTAACAGCACCCAATTTCTCTTCGTTGTCATAAAAAACCATAAATGACGGCAAATGTTCATTTACAAACCAGTCGAATTCCGTACCGTTTTTGCCATTCATGTAAAACACGGCTCCGTCGTTCTCAAGATCTGACTGTTTTACATCAGGCAGGTTCTTTGAAAGTTCATCCTTTATGACAGAAACAATATCACTTAATATCCGATTCATCCGTTCGCTCCCTTATAGCTGCTCGTAATTCCGAAATCTATTTTTCTATCCGGCCCTTGCGATATCTTCCGAACAGAATCCCGTCATCAACATACTTGTCTGCCTGCGACACCCACATGGGAAACTTCCCGGTTGCCAACGCTGTCTGCCCGTTAAGCATTCCTGTGTGAAATGAGATGTGTCGGAATTGACGCAGAATCAACTCCATTCTGGTTCGCTCACACCCGTCTGGGCACTCGTACAGCATCTCATCCGTTAGCGAATCAATATAATCATATGTCTTCTGCTCTATGAAGTCGAGAAATTCCAGCAGTTGCTCATCTGACAAGACAACCGATGTAGCATTGTCAGGATTATCCATGCCTTCCTCATGAAACGCGGGCTCGTCATATTCGGCAGGGTTAATAAACCATTTGTCTGCTGAGTGAAGTGCATGGTAAACCCATCTCCAACATGGCGCCCCGCAGATTAGGGCATCTCTGTCATATGTCTGAATTGAGGTTCTGATATTCAGAAAATTCGGTTTTACCGTCTCCTTGATTATCTTACATAATTCGTTCATTGCAGTCCTTCCCCACAGCTTTTCTGTTTCCAATATTCATCCCGCAATGCCGATAAATGATTAACAATATCGGCATTCCATGGAATCATCTTCGGTAATTTCTCGCAGGGAAACAGTTCGCATAATCCGCAGAACTGCACCCCATGGTTTCTTGCACACGCATGAATCTTACATCTGCCCGATTCCGCCCACTCTGGAACGCGTCCGTCGGCCTCGATACATCCCGGGCATGAACCATCAAGTTTTTTAGAACAGCTTACGCAGCATTCGCCACAGGCCGTAATCGTTGAAAAGTCAACCATATGTCCCCCTGTTGACCGTTATACCGAAATATTATTTTGATATATCAGTGCAAACTATAGTTTTGTTCTTGTATGAGTCACTTCATCTCACGTTGTGCTACTCAAGTTTTATAAAGTTAATGTTTCTGTATTCAACCTTTTACTATTCCCCATAATCCATAAGGATCTCGCGCGAGTTCATTTCTGTAAATCGATACAACATCATAAATATCAAAAAACATAACTTTACAAGAGCCTATATATGTTTCCTTAATCAAGCCTCGCGAATACGCTATATCCTGAATTTTGTACCATGCTTTCACCGGAGGATGTCCTGCCTCCATAAACCATTCATCAGGCGGGTATTTTTCGTTTATCTTAGGACCCGGTGCAGAAATCTGACGGATATCATCAGGCGTATCATTTTCCATATAGTGCATGGCCGTCAATTTGTAAATGTCCACGCCAAGCATTAATGCCTTCCCACCATGATAAATCGCATAATTCAGTCCACCACGAATTGCTTCGCTACCGGATTTCCCCCAGCCGGATGTGCTGATAACATCCGTTCCGGTATATGTATCAGGCAGGCTCCGAAAAGTATCTGCCACAATTCCCATAGCGGTCTTCTTTTCATCACGGTCAAGAACTTTTATTTTAACCGTTATTCCCAGTTCTCTATCTTCCTCCGTAAGCTCTAATTCTCTGCTTAATCGTAATGCCGGCATGAAAATGCTTCCCTCGACCGTGACCAGTTCCTTCAGAGTATCGATTACAGTTATTGCACCGCCGTCAAGTTCTCCAAAACTGCTCAAAGAACTATGTACTTCCAAAATCATACCGGGTTCAATTCCCAACTTAAGAAGTTGATTTTTTAATTCGTTTTTTGTTACCAATTTTTTAATCCTTCTTTAGTACGTAAAATTCAAATTCTCTTGTTCAATTATATTACGATTTTATGTTCCAACGTTCATCCCGACAAACTTGAATTTGTCAGAATCTCAAATCAACTCGGAAAGGGACCGGATCTTTCGGTACGGCGTCTCGACATCCGATGCCGGATTTGCAGCGATCAAGATCGGTGTGATACCCAGTTCAGCTGCCCCTTCCAGGTTTTGCGGGCTATCATCAATAAAAACCGTTTCTTTCGCACTGCGACCGCATTTCTGCAGTGCATCCACATACATTTGGCGGTCTGGCTTGAAAACGCCTAACGAGAAACTGTATGTGGCAAAGGAAAAGAATTGCAGCACGTCCAGTGTGCGCAGCTGATTCTCAATGCTCGGCCACGTATCTGATATGATTCCGAGACGATGAGTCTTGCTGAGCGTTTGAATAACCTTTCTGGCATCCGGGTAAATGACGTAGTTATCCATGTTATATGTTCGATCTCTGGCTATTTCCATGATCTCGTCTTCTGTCAACTTCAGTTGCAGCGCCTCGGAAATGATACTGTAATAATGAAAAAACCGGTCGGTTTCCTCCTCTTCGTCACGAATCAAGTGATTGTTTGCCAAATAAACCAATCCGGCCGCCTTTGCTTTGCGGATCTGTTCTGCAGGACATCGGTTTATCTTGTCTGCGGCACTTTCATAGAATCGGTTTGTAAACACCCAGTCTCCCGAAGCCGGATAATCGATTGTATACCCGACGTCAAAGAATATGACAGATTTATCAGATAACAGCTCTCGCATTTTGCGCTCCTTTGCTATGGTTCCATGGTTCATTGGATTCCAAAACTCAACAAATCACGATTTGTCATCGTCTATAAAGCTGAAAGTTTCTTGCTCAAGTATCTTGCGAGTTACGTGGCTATCTTTGTAACTCAAACATGGCTTCATCTATCCACTTTACATCTCCTTTGAAATATGCCCATATGGCATATTCAATTCTATCCATGTAATCAGAATAGTTTTGAGGAAAGTTTGCAATCTTATATCCGTCATGAGAATCAAGATGGAAAATGAAATATTTAAGGATATCCTGATAGCTTTTAGTAATTTGCATCGCAGTATTCATCGACTTTTCTTCATCATTTTCAGCCAATACAGAAATGCTGTCATAGTATTTCCAAAACTGTTCTGTTGAGAACATATTCTTTTCATGAAGAAGATAAATCAGACTGTTTTCTTTGCATTCAAAATTATCCTTCAGGATTTGTTTTGCCTCTGCTGAATTCATTTTTCCCCTCGTCATTGTTCCCAAAATGTCCCCGCAAGCATAATATTTACAGATTACCTTCTATGCAGAAATAGTCACTGACTTCCGAAAAGCTTCTTAGGTACTTAATGAATAAATCATAAAACTCTTTCTCTTGATCAGTGGCAGTTTTACTGCGATTTAAGAGTACATCTATAGTTTTGTTCCAATCTTCTTTTCCTAAGAAATTCGGAGAAGTCAAATCCAGTTCTTCCTGAAGTCCCCAGCCATTTGGATCAGGATCGACAACCGGAAACACCGATTGGATAGAGGAGATCAAGAGTTTCTCATAGTCAGTCTTATATACTCTGATACTGTCAAAACAATTCCAGTCTTCCCAGTTCATTTCACCATTCTCAGGCATAAAGACAGGCTTAAACTCCAATTCAATCTTCTCATCGTCATCAGAATAAAGGCGAATATCCGTGACTTTATGCTCAATTCCCGAGTCATCAACAGTAAATGCCCATTCACTCAATCTCATCTTGTCTCCACCCTATTCAAAGTTAATTGCCTACATTTTTCCATAATATCTTATCGAGAATACACACCCTTCATCACTTCGTTCTGATAGGCTTCCTTCTTTGGAAGTTCCGGATAGAAATCGGCAATCTCCGCCGCCATACGGTTATCATAGGGTACTGAGAGGATTGTTATCCGGATTGAACCGCTTCCAGGTTCACCCTCCAGCAGCAGGGCATGTGCACGCGGAACACCAAGGTTGTTTCCTACACTTCCCGTGTTAATCGCATACCCGCCCTCCAACGGTCTTACGAAAGGCCTATGCGCATCCGCACAAATCAAGCCGTTCGCATCCGGTCTGCCATCATGAAAACAGAGGCCTTCCCGGAACTTCTCAACCGGATCGCTACTGACATACAAAGGATCTATCGCACGTCCGTGGACAAGGCGGAACCTCATTCCGCCAATCTCCAATTCATCTTCAAGAGGAAGGGAATTCAACCAATCCAGACGTTCCTGTCCAATCTGCTTAATGTAAAATGCATTCTTTTCCGGAACTTCACTCAGGATACGGTCCCAATTCCCCGCAATCCAATGATTACAATGCTCCCTTACCCAGTCGATTGTCTTGTCGCTTTCAGGACCTTTCCCAACTGCATCGCCAAGGAACCAGATATCATCCGGTTGAATCTTATTCAGTTCTTGCTCTATTGCCTCCGTGGCAACCATGTTGCCGTGAAGATCTGCTAAAACAACTATCTTCATACTCACTTACTCCTGTATAGTAGTTTTGGTCTTTTGGGCGACATACGCATTGCCTCATAATGGTCCACCCGGGGGCACAATAACTTCAAATTGTTTTGATCATAAATACTCCGCCATCGCCCTGCTCGAAAAATACATACCCACATTTTTCATACAGTTTTATTCCTGAATTGTTATGTTCCCCAACAAAAAGAGCACTGCTTATTGTCCGTAATCAAACCGATGAAGGATACCGTAACTGTCTTCGTAGTATATACTCTTCGTATCATGATCAAACCCGATGAACCGTCCGTCCCAGATTTCACTGTAACTCGAGTCATCCGCATCGAAGGAGTACTTTGTGCGGCTCACGCCTGCACCGGCCTCGGCAACCTGCGCCAGCTTCTTCGGGTAACCGTCGCGGGACTCACGCAATTCATCCGTGAAGAGGAAATATGTCAAGGACGGCCGTCGGTAATCCGTCAGTCCCCATGTGGGATCGATCAGATATCCCTGCCCGTCAAGCTCCATATACACCCACGCATGGCCTTCAACGGACAACTCTTCACCTACACAAGTGACCACGTCCGCGTCGACACCGCTCTGCATCAGCAGATATGCGTACAGGCTTGCGATCTCCCAGCACATACCTTTCCCGTCAAGCAGGACACGGTAGCCCGTCTGGCTGATCCTCTCCCCGTTCATCGAGCTGAACAGTTTATCGTCATCGTATCGGCAATACTCCGTAATATACTCATAGAGCGCCAGCGCCTTCTCCAGATCCGTATAGTCGTCCTCGAGCACGTCATTCAGGATTGCACAGATCCTCTCCTCAAAATCCTTTTCCTTCTTCTGATACTCTTCCTTTGAGACCCGGTAAATGACCTTTGCCCGTCCGTCCCCCTCATACTCGCTGAAAGCATATTCCTGCGCAACCAGGCCGCAATAGCGGGCAAGCTGGTACTCGCACCGCTGCATCGTCTCCTCGTCCGGACACGAAAAGCTGTCCTCGCCTGCACGAAGCGCATCGATATATGCGAAAAATGTTTCCGTTGCCCCGGCATATTCCTTCGCCAGAAACGGCGACATCACATGAGGGTTGAAGGTGTAGTGTCCTCCGTCGTTGTTGCGCATATTTTCCGGCTGGATTACGGTTCCGGCAGTGTTCGTCACCACGTCCGGATTCCTCCGCGCCGCGATCAGATATACATCGGCCGTCTCCATCTGCACTAAAGTCTTCCGGAGCGGGACCTCCTCACCATCCTGCGCCCGGTCGGGTGTGATGACGATATTGTACTGCTCCTTCATCTCTGCGAGCTGCTCCGCCAGCACCGTCGCGGGTTCGTCCTTCACGAGGTCGCAAAATCCCGTGATCGGCGACGTTTCTGCCCCTGCCGTCCAGAGAAGAACGGCTTCGCCTCCGGACTCGAGCTTAATCGAAAACAGCACGCTGTTGCCGACAATGCCCTTCGGGGTAAGTTTCGCGCAGTCCGTAAGATCCTCGTCACAGAGTGTACCCGAGACCGTCCGCCGATCCATATCATAAAGCCGGTAGGTGTGTGCAATGACATCATCTCCGTCCCAACGTTGTTCGCATGCGCACATCTGGTTTTTCGCGGGGACGCAGAACACCTCCATCTCTGCGCTTTTCGGGAAGACAAATCCTTCCCTGCAGTATCCCGGTGCATGCAGATACCACATGGCATTGGACCACTGAAAATCCCACTCTCCGTTTGGCATGGCGGGATTTCGGATCCACTCATCGCCGAGCTCCGGATCGTCCACGCTTCGCTGCGTCAGTTCACCCGTGGCGGTATCAATATACAGATATCCCTCAAGTGCGCTGTCCGTGCTCGAAGTCGTCAGGAAACATTCGCGTCCGCCGATGTTTCCGATATATCCGGTCACCACCTGTCCCTTTGCGTGGGGGTATTCTCCGATCGCCTCCCCCTGCGGCCCGGTTGCGACAATTTTCGCCTGTTTGAGATCCACAGCCCAAGCGGTTCCGTCCTCCCCGAAGCCGATGGTTTTGGCACTCCGCGATACCGCAGTGACGGTGCGGACTTCGGTCATTGTATTGTCATAAACACGGAACGTCTTCGTCGATGAATCCTCAAGGATCACCGTGCCGTCTGAAAGCACCGTAAACGCCGCAACGTCATAATCCGGCGTCAGAAGATACCGGTCAGCCGTTATTTCCGGCCGGATCAGCAGGAAACTGTTGCCGGCCGTACCTGCGCTGCTCTCACTTTTCCCGTCAGAACCGGCCTCGTCCGGGACATTTTTCGGGGCAATCTGCAACAGTGCATACTCTCCTGCAAATTTCACGTCTTTGAGCGTCTTTTGATCCTCAAGTCCCTCGATCGGAATGCGATAGAGATTCTCGCATTCGTAAGTCTCGTATGTCTTCCTCGCAAACTCGATCGGCAATGTCGGAAACGGAGTTGCCGTCGGGGTCGGCGTAGGCCCCCCCGTCACAGCCGGTGTGGCAGTCGGTGTCGAAGTCGCCGCGACAACGCTGCCGGTCGGAGTATCATTGCCGTTATCCTGCCCTCCCTTGCAACCTGTGAGCAAGGCAAAGCACAACAAAACACCCAGCAGGAAAATGAAAACTTTCCCGCCGACCGCACTCTGCCGCGTTCCTCTGCATTTGAATAGCACTTTTACCATCAGCCCAAAAACTCCTGCTGTATCTTACTGCTGTTTCTTCTCGCGCTCGGCTCTCTTCTTGCGGCGCTGTTCTCTGTTGTTGGCCTCGGATGCGAAAATCTCGACCGCGGCGTCCGTGAGATCATCACCCCAGGTTCTCCCGGAAACGATCGCGGTAGACCACGGGCAGATCTTTTCATAATCGGAGTCAAACACAACGGTATACGGCGGGCCGCACCGGTCGTCGACAGACATAAACAGATGACGTCCTTCGGAGATCAGCCTCGACGGCCATTCCACCCCGGGGTCATCCACATGGTCGTAGATTTCTTTTGTTATCTCATACAGATCACAGTTCGGACCGCCGCCGAGCTGCGCGGTATAGCGCCCCGTCTCGGGATCATAACAGCATTTCCAGCCCATGCCCTCTTTAAATTGCATTTTCCGTTATCTCCTTATACCGCTTGCTTATTTGCAGTACGCATTCTCCTCAATCCACCGTTTCATCTCCCGGAAAATGACCTGCATATCCTCTTCGGGAATCACGCTGTCCCGCCGGAGCGAATAGTGGTGGCCGAATTCGGCATCCGCATATTCATGCCCGTTGATCACAACAGGGTTCTTATACCTCGGCCGGACATGAACGTGAACATGCGGGTTCGGATCAGCGCTCTTGTAAAAGCGGTTCATCAGGCAGCTCCAGTTGCACAGTTCCGCACCGAAGACCGTCTTCACGCATTTTTCGGTCATTTTGATCATGCGGTGCAGATCCGTCCACTCCTCATCCGAGAGCGCGGACATGCTTTCGCAGTGCCTGCGCAGCACCAGCACACATCGCCCGACATAGTCCTGCTCATCGGCAAGGAACAGCCTCCAGCAGTCGCTTTCCGCCAGTTGATATCTGCACTCGGCCTCCGGGATATTGCACCAGTCACATCCAAGTATCTTCTCCTGATTGAGCATAATTCCCCCGCTTAACACAATTCTTTGTCTGAGCTGTTACTGCCGTAAGCTCTCTATCCATTTCCGAACATCCTCTTCGGTGGCACTTCCCGGAAAACGCTTTCCGGCTTTCCACTCCCCGCTTCCGGCGAGTGTTGCGAGCCTCGTGCCCGTTGAGCCGCATGCCGCCAGCAACATCACAAGTCCCATGATCATAATAACAAGTCTTATTGTCCGTTTCATAAAAGCCTCCGTTAGACATCGTTTTCTTATTCTGAATCAACGATCGGTCCTTGTCAAAACCATACATTCCGTGGAGTCGGTAAACCCCATGCTCTCATAGAGCGGTCTCCCCGCTGCGGTCGCATCAAGACTGATCTCCGTAGCACCGCGTTTCCATGTTTCCCCGATCAGCAGTTCAAGCATTTTCCGAGCGATCCCCTGACGACGGTATTTGCGTCTTGTATAGACATTCATAAGATGCGCCCGCCTCCCCGTAGGATGATCGAACGTCGGCATTATCCTGATAAAGCTCATTGTTGCACAGCCGATAACCGCATCGCCGTCCACAGCAAGCACGGTTATATGATCTCCGTTCAGAAAATAATCCCGGCTTTCCGTTATCATTTCCGCAGAATACTTGTAATCTTCCGCCAGATTGTTTACGACCTTAAGCATCTCCAAACGAATGCTCATCAAACTCTCAATATCATCTTTCGATGCGACCCGAATATCGATCATTTCCTCTTCATCTTTGCAAATATGATCTTTGTTTTCCATTCCAACGTGCCTCACAGTAATTCCTTGACAAGACAAAGCGTCAAGTCATCATCATTTTTACAGACTTCGTCCTTTTCCGGAACATGCTCCTCGTAGTACACTCCTGCTTGTCGTATTTCAATGTTTTGCATGCGCGCTCCGTTCATGGCAGGGGCAACTGCCGTACTCCCCTTATTCATGCATTATTTCGAGCATATCAAGCAGCCTTATAAATATATCCTGACCGTCAAGGCAGGTCTCTGTAAGCCACCCCTTCTCATCGCTCCATTCCGCGAGTCCTCTGTAATAATAATTCTTCTTTTCGTCCTCGATAATAAACGGTATCACATTGTGATGAAGACATTCCTTTAATGCAATAAGCCTTCCGACACGACCGTTTCCGTCCTGGAACGGGTGGATATGTTCGAACTCCGCATGAAACGCTATAATATCCTCAATCGTTACATTTTCCTTTGCATTGTATTCATCGATCAAGGCCTTCATGTGCTTATGTACCTCGGACGGTTTCGTTGTTTCTCTTCCGCCTACAACATTAGCACGCTTCTTATAATCTCCTACCGCAAACCACCCGAGAGCAGAATCCTTTGTATCATGCTTTAAGATATAATGCAGATGCTTGATGATATCTTCGGTAAGCTCATCCTCCGCGACATCGATCACAAAATCAATCGCCCGAAAATGATGAACCGTTTCCAGAACATCATCAACCAAAATTCCATCTCCCGTATCAAGTGTATTTGTTTCGAAGATCTGCCTTGTCTGATCCTCCGAAAGCCTGCTTCCCTCGATATGGTTCGAATTGTATGTCATCCTGACCTGAAGTTCATGATAGAGACCGCCGGGCAGCTTGATTTCTTTTTCTTCACGGAGTATCCTGAGAATCCTGTTATCGGAAACCTCCCTCATGATCACATTCGGTGATTCACCGAGATAATCGGCAATTTTCTGAACGCTCCTTTGGGAAAGTTTCTCGCCCTTGGCTATCTTAGCGATCGTTCGTGTAGAAAGACCGAGTTTTTTCGATAGCTCTGTCTTTCCAATGCCTTTTTTCTTCAGTGCTTTTTCAAGCCCCTCATAAGAGATCATATCCGGCTCACCTCCCGAAATCTTTACTTATTCTACCACGTCAGGCAGCTAAAGTAAAGATTTGTGACATTTTTGCGAAGGCAAAGTAAAGATTACATAGGTTTCCGTGCTGTCAAATGCTATCATTTCGAAGACCCAAAACCGTTTTTGACAATACCGGTTACTCTTTCGATTTCCCTGTATTTTTCCTCGTTTTTGAAATTATATAAGGCATAGTCAAAGACTGCACCCAGATCTGCGATAATATCATCCGTGCACTCTGCCATCCAATCATATCTGGGCAGTATCCACACATGGAGATGTCTGTTTTCCTTTTCTTCGAAAATATAGTCAAATCTCTCGCAGATATTGTTTTCTCTCAAGATCCTGACCGCTTTATCCGCAATGGAAAACATCTCATTTCTCTCTTCCTCAGTCAGCTCGCTTAACATTTCGATGTGCCGTTTGGGCGCGACGATCAAAAATCCGGGAATCGGTAATTCCCAGTCCTGTGAAAGCGTAAAATGCTCATTTTCATAGGCAAGCCCGCAGTCCAGATGAAATGCATGCCCGGCATATGCGCAGCCGGGACATCCGTCATAAGAGATCTCGTTATTGTTGTAACTGACCATTTTGCCCATCCAAAACACCTCCGATGATAAAGGATACCTCTCCTTGCTGCTTCAGCCAAGGCTTTTCCCGTAGTATTCCACTTCGATCACTGTTCCGTCCGGGTAGGTGCAGGTTCCCGTGTACAGTTTCTCGGTAAAGCCCCAATGAAGATACATCTGCTTGTTGAGAACCTCATCCGGTTCCACCCCGAGAACTGCCCTCGCAAAGCCCTTCTGACGAAGATCCTCCAGCATGAAACGGATCAGCTGCGAAAAATACCCTTTGCCGCGATACTGCTTGACCGTACGGAACGCCGAGAGGTAAGCGGTGCCCTCCTCACAAAGACCCTTATCATCCTCCCCGGGTGTATAGTTCGGGACAGCGTATGCTTCACAGATGATCTCTCCGTCAAGGATTCCGTAGTACGGTATCTCTTTTCCATCGGATATTTCTGCGATAACGTCTGTCTTCCACACAGCCCAGTTGGAATCATCGGGATGCTCCCTGATCAGCGTGTCCCATTTTTCGTTTACTTCCGCAAGGGAAGCAATCTTGCACACATATTTGCCCGACATCGGAACAATCCTCCAGTACTCGTTGTCATCGGTATATTCCGGGTACACAGTCAGCACAACGCCCCCGGAAAAGCGAAGGATCAAGTCGTTATACTTGTTCATCTCAGCCGATACGACGGATCACCGCATTGCGCCGGCAAAATCGATCTCCCGCACCTGCGCGTATTCCATCTCGTCGAGTTGCTTCTGAATGGCAGCCTTATCGGTTCCGGCGTTCTTTAAGTCGTCCACAGGGCAGAACCACAGCGGTTTGACACACCGGTAGATGAGCGGAGCCGCGGCGATTCGCCTCCCGAAAATCATCGTCTCCGTGGCTTGTTTCGATTGTGCGGAGCTCCTTTATATTGTCAATGACAAACAATCCGACGATTGTTTGCTCATCATAGTTCATTTGCTTTCGTCCCCCGTAAACCATTCACTATTCTTTCCCGTCAGGATCAGGCATTTCGCTCTTAACCCTGTCATATTCCCTGCTGAATTTGCGCTCAAACGGAATCAAAAGTATCACGATCACAGCGCAGGCCACAACAAGGACATATTTCTTAAAAAGCAGGCAGAGCAAAAGTCCGATGACGGCAAAGAAGATTCCTCCTCTGCAGAGAGAACAATTCCCGTTGATATCATCCAGCTCCTTCGCGATCCTCGCCCGCTCCGCTTCTCGCTCATCGAGAGCAATGGGCGTTCCGGAGATATTCTCGTGCCGATACACCTTTTCGATAAATTCCCGGAAATTGTTCGCAACAAAACTCACCGAATTGCCGCATTCGTTATCGACCAGCACGACTCTGGGCTCACCGTTCTCATCCGTCACGGAATAATCCAGATAGTACATGTCATGTCCGCCGGATTGTGTCTCACCGAACGGAATGCCGATGTCGGGACACTGAAGATCATTTTTCCACTCATCAAAGACGTTTTGAATACTGCCGGAAGTATCTTTGTTTTCTCCGAGTCCGAGCACCGCGGTCAGGTAGCATTCCGAGTATGCGTCACTCAGGAGCCCGCCGTTGCGGATCTTCAAAAACTCGACAAAGGACTGCGGGAGTTTATATCCCAAAAAAGCCTCTACTTCATTGATTCTACTCTCGTAGAACGGTCCGAGTTCATATCGCTTCCCGGCCTCGGAGCGAGTGTCAAACAGTCTTTCAAAATCGATACCTTCGTACATTTTCGCCCTCCTTCGCCAAACAAGGGTTTACACTCTGTGTCAGGTAATACGAGACTCATTGACGGTCCCCGGTTTCGTCAGAAATTCGTTCCGTTCCAGCCCCAATCCGCAAGCGGATGGTATGTCACGTAAACCGCGTTGCCTGGAATACCGAGCTTATCTGCGAGCATGTCGCAAATCTGTCCCGTCAGCTTGGTGTAGTCCTCCGAAGGGGCGTTGCCGAGCAAAGATACCTCCACATAAGCACCCTTCTCCAGCTTCTTTCCGCCGAACCAGAGATCGTAACCGTCCTGAATTCCGACCATCAGATATGCCTCTCCCTTATGAAGCGTTGCGATCAGTCTTCCGAACTCGCTCTTGAGTTCCTCCTTCTTGGTGTCATCCACCGCTACGGTGAATTTTGCGTCGATCATCGGCATAACAACTCTCCTTTCCCGGAGGGAAATCCTCCGCGCTCAATCATTTTATGCTAGAATTACTTCCTTTTCACGGTTCCGTTATCGATAAATGCAGCCTTCCGAATTCGCTCCAGACTGCCTTCGTCTTTCAAAAACTTATGCATCATGGGATGCCCCTTCATGCAGAGCACATTATACAGTTTAACCTTGTCCGAGGCTTTTGCAGTCTTCAGTTTCATCGAAGAAATCAACTCATCTTTTGTCTTTGCATCGGCAGGGACCGAGTACTCCAACTCCTCCTTTGACTTCGGCATGACGCCGGTGTCCAGATAGTCCGGCATAAGCCTGCAATAGTTATATCGCTGATGTCTTCCACAGTGCCCTCCTCAGAAAACGGCGTGCCCGGGTTAACGTTCTTCTATCTCAGTTTCATGACACACCCATACAACAACGGAATGTCGATATACTCTTCCGTTATTTCCTGCCCGCGTTTCTCAATACTGATGATTTCAAAATCAGAGCCGAAGAAGTCCCTTAGCCTTTGTTCTGAAAATGCCACCCCCGTGTTTCTTTTTGTATAAAACTCTAAATCATCAAGCTCCTCGGCTCCGTCTTCATCAGCAGAAAAACACAGCAATACAAAGTATCCGTTTTCTTTCAGAATTCCCTTAAGCAGTTCTCTGTACTGCAATCTTCTGTGCGGTGCCAAATGATGAAACATTCCGCTGTCAAGTACAAGGTCATACTTTCGGTCTGCAAAATCAACCGCCAGAAAATCGCTGCAAATGAACCTCACATTCTTCAAATCTTCCGCTTTATCCTTCGCATTACGGATTGCAATGTCAGAAGAGTCTATGGCAGTTACCTCAATCCCTCTTTTTGCCAGAAAGATTGCATTTCTGCCCTCTCCGCATCCGAATTCCACGGCATCCCTGATACTGTGCTCCTTCACGAATTCCGTTATCATCTTATCCGGCAACATATTGTTCACCAGAAACGGCGCTTTCATTACTCTTTTTTCATAAAAGGTGTTCCAGTCAATGCTTTCGTTTATCCTATCAAGAACATTAAATAAATCTTCATAACTATTGATTTCAACTTTATCCATATTCCCTCCAACTGCGCTCTTGTCCTGTTGTTATCATCAGACTCCGCTTTATTTCCGTAGCAAATAGAATTTGAGATTATGTGACCTAATACTTGTTACACTATATTCGTATTTTGTGTAACAAGGGTTTGTTATGTTAGAGCATAAAGCTTAGGCAGGAAAATTGCGATTTTATGTTCCATCAGTCAACCCGACAAATGAAAAGTTTATAGAATAACTTCCACATCACTGACAGCGCATTCAGCGTATATGCATCTGTTCCAGTTTTTTATAACCCATTCCGTGCTTACGCTCCTTGAATTCTCATACTGTGCCTCAAGCGGAAGTACATATTCAATATGACCGGCGCAATATCCTGAGACACAATATATAGCAAAGGGAAGGCAATCGTCATCATGGTGCGGATAATTGCAAAGCATAAAATCAACATGTTCTTCGCAGAACGGGTACTTCCCTTTAAATCGAAAAACAGTACCTCTGCATAATACCGGCTCTGTACAATCTATTAATTTCATATCTGTTTCCTTTCTTCAAAACGTTAAATCCCGATTTTTCGAGCTGATTATACTACATTGCGAATCATTTCTTGTATTCATACATGACGACGTCAGCAGCAGCGCTTATTCCACCCGCCTTTTCATAACATCTGCAAGCAGACACGTTGCCGGTGTTTGTCATCAAAAACATTTTGCGGCAGCCCAGGCTTTTTGAATGCGCATATACAAATCTGACCAATTCCGTTCCGTAACCAAGATTCTGATAACCGGCCATAATATCTATTGCGTGTAGATAATAAGTCTTTCGTCCATCGGGTTCATTTAAAACATAACCGTATGCAAATCCAATTGCTTTTTCGTCGTCTACGGCAATATAACCGTATGCGTTCTTTTCATCCAAAAATGCTTTCAGCACAGTCTCATCGTATTTTGTGTTCAAATCATCAATAAAGTCCAGCAGCAACGCAAGATTTGATTCTGCTAACAGTTCACACTTCATATCACCGACCTCCTCAAATCCGGAATTTGTAGATTATAACAGCTTTCTGATTTCTTCCGCGTTATTTTTCAAATGTTCATACGATGACAGCATCGCTTTATCCAGGTATTCTTCGAGCTTTTCCGATTTAATTCTATAAAGAACGTGCAACACCATGATTTTCTGGTATTCATCCTCGTAAGAACCTTCTTCGTATTTTCCACGATTCCAGAATAAAACGGCATTCTCTTCAGCCTTATCGGGGCTTATATCAGCCATGGTTTGAAGCGCCATTCTGGATGTATATTCATCATCCGACTTTATAAATTCATACACCAGTTTCTTACAGCTATCAACTTTCCCAACACGCTTTGCAAACTGCCACCGGGCATTTATGTATTTTGAATCAAGGCTTCTCGTTGCAAGAAGCGAAAACCATCCCTCATGTTTTAACAATTCATCTGCAAGAATCTCGCTTTCATTATCCCTGGCTACAACAAACAGCATGGCATCGATAAGATTTTCGTCCGCATCTTCAAAATCAATATTAGTAATAACTTCTCTAGCCGCACTGACCATTTCATCAAAATGAGAGTTAACTCCAAATTCCCACTCGCCGTTATCGTGTTCTTCATCGCACTCGGGATAATGCTTATTCGCCCATTTCTTGAATAACTCTATTTCTTTATATAATTTCATCAACATATTCCTTCAGATCATCCTCGATCAAATCTCTTATTTCAAGTAATCGTTTCAGATCAAACATTCCTTTAATTTGATAAGTATTTGCGATTTCACCAAGTGTATATAATATCTGCTCTCTTGTTTTATACTTCATCGAAAGCAGATCAAATTTATTATATATAGCCATTATGTCCTTTATTTGTTCCAAAGAGAATACTTTATTTCTGGCATCATCTGCAATATACGCGGATATCTTCTCTATTTCACTCTCCTCGTTGGCTTTACTTAATTTGTCAATTAAATCCATATTTTCCCACCTTCTTTAGAGCATTAAATTCCGATTTGTTAGTTATTCTTTTGTTTTTGTGCATGACTTTTTCCACCCTGCAAACCGATCTTGTGGCGCCCTTTACTGCAGCTTCACATCACATTTTTTGCCATTTAATACCCCCGGGCTTCTCCTGCTCCGTGAAAAATTCTTCTGCAGCCTTTACAGCGACCTCTAAAGGAATAACCGTCTCGCTGTGTATTTCGATTTCCTCTTTGGGGGTATTTGCATAAAACACCTTAAATGTTCCCGCTTGCATGTCATTGTACTCACCTACTGATTGGGATCCAATATCGTTTTCGTCATCGAAAAAGGTTGCACTTGCAAGTGTTCCTTTAACCAGGATTGCCATACAGGGAAAATCCTTTGCGTCTTCGGACAACCAGAACTCATTTGACTCATTGCCAAATCTCTTGGAAAGAATAAGCTCGAGTTCTTCCAGGGATGATGCCGTTTCCACTCCGCCGAAATGACTTATCCTCATCCTACTCACTCCTCATCTCCAATAAAGAATTCGTAAGCACTTTCCTCAAGTTCTCCGCATTCATTCAGTAGTGACCCTTCTTCGTCATACAATTTGTATGTAACTTGCTCGCCTCCAAGGGAAGCAGCACCATCCAATCCCAGCAGGATGGTATAAAACGAATCAGTCATAACCGTATCGACCAGTTTGTGTAATTGCTCCTTGTCTGCACCGGAACGAATTAGTTCCGATAGTATCTCTCCCACTGAACTTTCCGAACTTTCCGCGAAATACTGCCTCAAAATGGACTCTTTCTCGTCATAACAGTGTTTCACAAATTCTTCCCCGGTCATAGTATCATTCCTCTCGCATCTATTTTATTCACAATCCTATTGTTGCACTTAACTTTTGTTTTTATGAAATACAACACATCCCCGTCATCATTAGCATGATCAAAGACAAAGCCCGCTTTTTCAAACGCCTTTTGCGATGCTGGATTATTTGGGAAAATAACAGCTGTAGCTTTCTCTATCCTATGCCCGATGATTGTTTCTCCTTTGGAAAATAGTTCTCGTAAAAGAGCCGTCCCAAGGCCTTTCCCGCGCAGTTCCGGACTTACTAAGATCTCCATGATGTGTAAGATCCCCTCACATATGGATAACGCAACTACTGCAAATGGTGTATCCCCATCACTGACAACCTTGCACCAATAGTTTTGGCCGAGAGCCATTTCACCATCATTGACCCAACATTCGTAAAAATCGCGAACCCCCTCATCCATGCCGGTCATTCTGACTGCATCCTCATCAAGCCAATTCTCAACAAAAGTCATTGTATCGGGATTATAGTCTTTCCATATCATCATCTGTTTCACCTTTTATGAACTGCTTTTTGTAATACCGTTGTTACACTTTACTTTTATTTTTGCACACCAACCATTCTTATACATCAAAGCTTTCCGTTTTCAGATCACAGTAATACCGGCCCTTCACTGCCGTAAACTTGAGCACACAATAATCCGGATCTGTAACCCCGCCTTTATAAAACAGAGTGTCACCCCTCTTCCAGATCATGTCTTTAGACTCCTGATCTGTCAGCACTTCCATGGTTCCGTTTAACATAACCCCAACGTATTTAATCAATCCTTTGTGATAAAAATATATGCAGGCTTTAGGATTTTCCATGAACTGTTTCACCCTCATAGACGATGTATTTGTGGAAAACCAGAACTCTTTCAACCCAATGCGTTTTCTTGGTTTCAACATCGCCTTTACATTCGGAAATCCACCGTCATCGACAGACGCGATAAAGCTCACTTTTTGCTTATCAATGAATTTTTCAATATTGCTTATGCCCTGCATTAGTTCCTCCGATATTAAACAATACTTTTATTTTGTGTAACAAGTATCTGTAGCATTTTATCTTCCGATACACCGCACTATACCGGAATCATAGGAATATCTAAGCCCCCAACAATCTCCGCTCCAAGAGCCTTCAGTTTGGCGTAATACTTATCTCGTTTCGCCGTGAACATAGTGCCGATTGCTGCCGTGTTCAACCTGACGCGATACCCGGCTGTGCATGCTCCGAGTGCCGTGAGCGACACGCATCCGCCGCCGTCCACACCGATGATTTCCACCTCATCTACGGACTTTTCCTTCAGGAAAGCTGCAAAGGCAGGAACGGAAAATGCATCGCCTTTGTATTTGTCGAATATATACTCCGACTTCATCAAAAGGCCTTCTGCAAGTTCGGCTTCCTGCGTTCCGGCAAAGCATTTCACCGGTGCCAGTTTGTTGATGAAATTGTTCTTCATCAGATTACGAATGTAAACAATGAGATTGCACTCATTCAGTTCGATAACGGAGTTAACTTTCGCAAGGATATCCCCCGGATACGAAAAGAACTTTGCATGATCCTTTCCGACGGTGACCTCCTGCATGTCCAAAACCAAAAGTGCTTTTGCCATAACGTAAACTGCCTTTCTTTTATTCGTCTTTATTTCCATGCGGATAACTGCAGAGAACGCTGTCCAAATACTTGACGCCGCGAAAATATTTACAAATGGAGATGTTTTTGACCGCACATTTATGAACGGTTATATTTTCCGCCTCATTCCACGGACAACTGACCTGATTCCATCCAATGTTTTCGCTGGTAAGATCAATGTCCATATTTGCGCCTTGGAGTTCCCTGACATTATTCTGAAGCCCACTCTCCGGGAAGATTTCGTTCCATAAATCTTCGTGGGATTTAGTAAAAAGCTTCGGTTTTTCTTCTGCGGAGAAATATCTCAACTCCATCGTTTCTGTGAAGTCACAACAAAGCTCACCCCCGATCGGCTTCAACTCAAACGCGATCACAATGCTCTGCGCCCGGTCGCCGCTTGCATAGGTAATATCCAGATCTGAGTATACGCCGATTGCTCTGCCAACTTCCACATCAAGCCCTGTTTCCTCTTTTATCTCCCGAATCGCCGCCATCTGCGGGGTTTCTCCAAGCTCCACCGCACCTCCGGGGAATCCCCACAAATTGGTATCCCCGCGCCTCTGCAGAAGTACCTCTCCTTTGTCATTGAAAATACATCCTCCGGCAAATGTGAGTATAATCTTGTCATGTCCCACTTTGCTTCGGATTTCTTTAATATAGTTTCTGTCCTGCCCCATTCTGATATTCTCCTTAACCGGTTCCCCCGGAATTATTCCCGCAATCCGTTCTCCCGAATCTTGTTCAGCTGATCTGCCGTCAAGGCTCCCGCCCGATACAACAGCAGATATTCATTTTCAATCGAGCTGTCGAAAATCAGAAGATCATCGGTATTGATGGTAACCTTAACACCGTTCTCGTAAAGAACTTTAATCGGATGGTCCTTAAAGCTACTTGCATACCCGAGTTTTACGTTGCTGCTCGGACAAACGTTAAGTTGTATCCGGTTGTCAGCCAGAAACCGCATCACCTCGTTCGATTCGGCTGCATGAATCCCGTGATGAACCTCCTGCAGGCCCAGAATCTCCACTGCCCGCCGCACGTCTTCCGCGGAACCGCTTTCACCGACATGCATCCGCTTAATCAAACGGTATTGCTCGGCTTTTCGGTAAAGAGGTACGAACGCTTCCATCGGTTTTATATCTTCGCCTCCGCATACATCAATGGAGTGAAAAAAACCGTCGGAAACATACTCATCCATCCGGGCTGTCGCTTCCTCCACGTCACAACAGGAGACATATGTCAGCTCCGGCTCAAAAAGTGTCTCAGGACAATACATTGAATGAAAGCCCTCGATCATCTTCCGAAACTCAGTCATTCCACCGAACAGGTCGATTTCCTGCGCTCCGAAATTCATCGAAAGGCGCCTTATGTTGTTCCGCTTAGCTTCGGCAAATGCCCCCTCCCAGCGAACAACGCCCCCTTCTTTCCCGGAACAGAAGGGCTTAATGTATGTCGTAAACCACTCCTGCATTCCCATCAGCCCGTCAAACCGCTCCGGCGGAGTCGGAAGTTTAATCTTCAACCGTTCAGAGAGCCAGTCCCGTCTGCAGCCTTTGGTAGAATGGTTATGAAGATCGCTCTTCGGAACCGTTAACAGTTTCTCCGCGTCGTTTTCAATAAGGCCTTCACGAAACAGTTCACTCATTAACATACCTGCCTCCCCCAAAATCATACTACTCCTGATTCAAGAATATCTATTCTCGGAACATCGCAGTCAATCTCCATCAGCGCCCCGACAAATCCGAAAGACATTGCACTCTTCCGATGACTGCCACCGTGAAATCTTTTGCTATCCGGGACGCTTCTTTGCAGTTCATTTCAAAGAACCCGGATCCACTGTGATCTGCGGTATCGGTAATACTTCTGATTGCAATAAACGGTACTGAATTCACATAACAGACATGCGCAATGCTTCCGGTCTCCATATCAACCGACAAAGGATTGAACGCATCAATAATTTCCTGCCGGCTGCCATCCGAAATAAAAGCCTCTCCGGTTACCATTCGACCGAAGAAGACCTTTCCCTTGGTTTGAATACGTTCTGCAACATCCCTTGCTATTTTCAGAAGTTTTTCGTCAGCAGCGAAAAATACAGATTTCATCCAGGGATGATATTCTGTCAATATGCCCGCATCAACATCGTGATATGCCACCTCCGTTGATATGACAGTGTCAAATATGTTAAGTCCGGTATCCATCCCGCCTGCCACACCGGCATTGATGATTGCATCAACCTTGAACTCATCAATCACAATCTGCGCAGCTATTGCAGCATTTACTTTACACACTCCGCAATAAAGCATCACAACATCATGTGCTCCTATTTTGCCGATATGGATTTTAAGCATAGCTTTCTCTACAACAGAGTGTTCCTGAAAAACATCAAAGAAAGGTGCCAACTCATTTTCGCTTGCACAGATGATACCTATCTTCATGACTGTCTCCAAACCTCCTCAACCATCACCTTGATATTTCGTATAACTTTCATTTTCTGTAACAATGGCCTACAGCTTTTTATCTTCCGATATAACGTTCTTTCGGGAATTATCATTTTGCAAATTCGTTTTCTGTAATTTTTCTGCTTTCAACTTCTATCCATGCTGGGGTAAATCCGCTCGATAAAGCAGTTTTCCATGATGCCAGATTTGAAAGGCTGGTCCCATAATAAGGTATAGCTCCCCTCCTAAACACTTCATTCCTAAGAAGTGTTACCAGCGTTTTGGCAATGCCTCTTCCCCGATATTCAGGATTAACATCAATACCTATCTGCCACAATTTCGGGCTATCTGCAGAACACCCCGCCATTCCCATTATTCTATTTTCATCAAGTGCCACAACAGCCAAAACATCCGGCCTATCAGCGCGAAAATGATCGCATATAGCATTTGAGAATTCTTCTCGTCCGTAATATTCCCTAATTTCTTCCTGCTCAAGCCATTTAATCTTTAGATCTGTATCGATATTTATCAATTCTGGACTTGGCAAAAACATATGATGGGTCAGAGACATTTTATATCCCGACTTTCGAATTTCCATTTCAAGTTCAAAAAAATTGTGCTGCTCGAAAAGCCAAATACCACTTTTTCCCTTAATCCATTCTTGAAGCCAAGAGTGAATGGTTTCGTCTGCTGATATCACAGTTCCTTTACCAAACGTTGCCATCTGAATGAAAAATGCCTCTTCTGAAAACTTTCGTCTTTTCTCGTGAAGAATTGATGTGGTTATGGTGTTTTCATCTTTTGAAAAATCATCCGGTGAACAATTAAACTCATAAGCTAACTGCTTTTTTGCCTCATTATAAATACCAGGTAATGCCATAATATCGTTATTCATCACTAATCCATCCCTATCATCGAATATCCTGAAAGTTAATTCTTCTCAAGTATTGGCTTACTCTGCAGCCAACGATAATATCATATCCGGCAGTATCACATAAAGCTAATCTTGCGTCGTAACAAACAAGTCCATCGGATTCATTCCATTGCAACCACCTGCTACTGCCATCATTTCCTGCAGGCAGAGCTCCTTTGCCTTCTCCACATAATCAGTCACAATATCCCAGGTCAATACTTCCAGCTCATCCAAGTTACATTCAGGCGCCTGCAATTGGTTTTTAAAGCGATCCGCCATCCTCAATAAGTTTTCTTTGTCTATTCCGGCATCAGGTATATCAACAACACTGACCTGATTTCTCGGGACTTTATATTCCTTTATCAGTAAATGATTAAGCCGCCAGTAATCACTGTACATAGCCCGAATTCTTTCATTCTTGATTTCCGCAGGGAGATGCCTGATATACTTGTCGCTTACATCATGATACCACAATGCATCCATTATTATGTGGCAACAGTACCCCTTGTAATAATCATTACTCATAGCATCCTTGTGCTCACCGGCAAACGCTGCCCAATTTAATCCCTTTAATGCGACATCATTGCGTATATCCGTGCAATGCAGTTTACAGTAGCTGCCGTCTTCCTTATTGCCCGTATCTGGAGCAAGTACTGCCCCAACAAGAAACATGTTGAGATCCTTAACACCGATCTCATCGGCAATCAAGCGCGATACTATGTAGTGAATCATCGACGAAGCCATCGAATACCTCATTCACATCTTTATTCTTTATGTCTCGGTTGAACATATCTTTTTCTCTTGACCATCAAGACAAGTCCCAGTACAAACACCGCCGTTCCAAGCAGTATATACATAATTCTTTCATTTTGCGGTCTACCGCTCTTCCTATTTTCATTTGGCGCCTCTGACTCGTCAAGGTTTTTCTTCGTGACCGGGCCCCGAATGAATACTATCGGTATGGCGCATTTTTCTGTTTCTCCTCACCGAGAATTTCCTCAAGCACATCGACCGCGGCTGCTACCATTTTGGGACACAACTCCGTAAAGAGATGATGGTCTCTGGCGTACTGAATGCCCTGTTCGGTTCTGACATCGCACCCAAGCAGCTCATTGCAGATAT
>JAEEGG010005995.1_pt1 | contig 28617 bp, 41 predicted proteins | sample 9134161 | NCBI WGS metagenome assembly JAEEGG01 (sample SAMN16246543, study PRJNA631951) | gut metagenome | biome: gut microbiome; feature: rumen; material: CR-attached | host: Bos | place: Iran: Karaj | collected 2018-10 | reverse complement strand
GTCTCACAGAAAATGACTACCTTTGCACCCGCAAATCCGAACAGGAGATGCAGTGAACATTCACATGGTGCCCGTAGTTCAGTTGGTTAGAGCGTCAGATTGTGGTTCTGAATGTCGACGGTTCGAGTCCGTCCGGGCACCCAAGCCAAAAATCCCTGCAAATAAGCGTTTGCAGGGGTTTTTCGTCAAGAGACTGGTAGTTCGTTTTTGGACGGATTTTCCACTTTTGAGCCGATAAATTTCCGTCAGATTTCCGTCAAAGCGGCGGTGGTAACGCTGGCGATAACGCCAACGGAATGCACGGACGACGACGACCGAACGACGCCCTGCGGCGAGCCCAAGGGCCTGTATAATAATAAAAGGTATGGCAACAATAACGATTGAGATAGGAAAGAAGAACAAGAAACGGTTGCACCCCGTGTCGTTCCTGATTTGTGAGGGCAAGACGAAGAAACGCATCCCGACGGGAATTACCGCCACGGACTCGGAGTTGACGACTAACGGCAAGCGCATCCGTGAGCCGGAGAAGGCGAAGATGATTGAACAGAAACGGCGCGAGTTGCAGGAACGGCTCGACGCACTGCAACTGGACGCACTGGGCGGGGCGACGATGGATGCCACGGAGATTGCCGAGCGCATCGTGCAGACGAAGCAGGAACTGGACTTCTTCGCCTTTGCGGACGACTGGATCAGCAAGACGGACGTCAAGGGTAAGAAAAATTACGTGACAATGCTGAACTCGTTGGAGAGCTACTTAGGTAAGCGTCGACTGCCGTTCAAGATGATTACCTACAAGTTGCTGGAGGACTACGAGCAGCACCTGCGCGAAAAACCCCGTGCGCAGTCGCTCTACCTCGGACTGATGCGTCACCTGTTCCGTGAGGCGATGCGCAGGTATAATACGGACTACGAGACGGTCATCGCGAACGACCCGTTCCAGCGGTACCGCGTGCCAAAGCAGCAGATGAAGAAGGGCGTGCGGGCACTGACGTTGGAGCAACTGATGAAGGTGGTCGGCTACGAGGCAAAACCGTACAGCCGTGCGCAACTGGCTCGGGATTGCTTCGTGCTGTCGTTCTGTCTGATGGGCATGAACTCGGTGGATATGTACTTTGCGAAGACGATGACGCGCGGGGTGCTGAAATACAACCGCACGAAAACGAAGGACCGCCGCTCTGACGATGCCTACATCGAGGTGAGGATCCACCGCGTGATAAAGCCGCTCGTGGTGAAGTACCGTGGCCGCGACCGCGTGTTCTCGTTCCATCAGCGGTATGGCACGCCCGAGGACTTCAACCGTGCCATTAACGTCGGACTGAAAACCGTCGGCGAGGCGGTGGGCATCGACGGCCTGCAGTTCTACCAGGCTCGTCACACGTTCGCCACGCTCTCGCGCAATCTGATGCACTTCTCGAAGGGCGACGTGGACGAAGCGCTCAACCACGTCGGCACTTACGACATTGCCGACATTTACATCCAGAAGGATTTTTCGGTGATTAATGAGAACAACTTTAAACTGCTGCATAGGGTGTTTGGGAATCCGACGGGGGAAGCGGTGGGCACCGTGTGACACCCGACCGAGAACGGTCGGGAGTAGTGGTTAAAAGAGAGCGGCGGCGGTTAAAACAGGGAAAGTTGCGACTGCTCGTCCTTAATGCGCTTTACGGCCTTGTCGTAGTATTCCTTATTCAATTCAAAGCCAATGAAGTGCCGATGCTCCATCAGTGCCGCCACAGCCGTCGTGCCCGAGCCGATGGTCGCATCGAGAACTACCCCCCCCACATTGGTGTAGGTCAGTATCAGGTAGCGCAGCAGATCGACGGGCTTCTGGGTGGGGTGGAACTGCTTGCCGTCGTGTTCCTTTTCAAAGTCGAGGATGGACGTCGGAAACTTCATGCCCGTCAAGTCGTTCTCCGTGATATCGAACTTGCCATAGCAGCGATTCTTTGTCGATACGATATTACCCCGAGCATGATTCACGGCTCCCTTCGTCTTTTGCGGATTATACGCCGGTAACTGCTGATAGAACACAGCGATATCCTCGTGGTTGCGTAACGGCATTCGGTTTGCATTAAGAAATCCACCGCTTCTATCGCCTTTCTTCCATACAAGATTATATCGCCATAACTTCGGCTGGCTCATCATCAGCTTTGCCGTGAACATGCCTTGGCAGAACAGCACAATCGCCGCATTAGGTTTGGTCACTCGCTTGAACTGCTCCCACATCGGCTCCAGCGGAATGATGCTGTCCCACGAACCGCCTTCGCTCTGCTCGTTGAGCACACCATACGGCAAATCGGTGATGATGCAGTCCACCGCTCCGTCTGCGATGCGCTTCATCCCTTCGAGGCAATCTTCATTATATATCTTGTCCAGTTCTATCATATCAAAACAATGTTAGTTGTGCTTTTTCTGTTTCTATTCTCTTCACCGCCTTGTCGTAGTATTCTTTGTTCAACTCGAAGCCGATGTACTTCCGTCTGCTCTGCATACAAGCGATTGCCGTTGTGCCGCTGCCCATGTATGGGTCAAGAACTACCCCCCCAGTTGGGTTGAGTTCTCGATGAGCGTCTTGATGATAGGCACGGGCTTTGGCGTAGGATGCCCGAAAGCCTTCTTGTCGGCAGTGTTCGTCTGAGTGATGAAATACTTGCGCTTGGTCTCATACGTGCCGTAGAGGTTGGCGCCATTCCGCATGAATACGATGTACTCCGTATCGCTCAGATATTTGTTGTTGCACGTTGGCACAGGGTTCGTCTTGTGCCACGTCAGCAGGTCGTACTTCAACTTGTGGCTGAGTGCAAAGCCCAGCAACTGCGGCAACTGGTCTTTCGAGCAGAAGATATACATGTTAGGATGCTTGCAGACACGCAGACATTCCTCCAACACTTCGTTACTCACACCGCTTTGCAGGTGGTCGATGCCTTGATGATAGTCACGGCCTTTCTTGCCGAAAGCACTACCGCCTTTCTCGTTGTGCTGCTGCAACTCGTATGGCGGGTCTGCAACGATGAGCGACACCGTGCCGCTCTCGATTTGCCGCAATCCCCGCAGACAGTCCATATTGTATATCTCGTTTACGTTCATGGCTCAAAGTCTGGGATAATCATAAACTGGTCGATGTGGTTCAGCGGGCAATGGTCGTAATCCGAATGACTGCTGATAACCTCGTCGTCGGTCTCACTGATGCTTCCGACAGCGGGTTCGTATATTTCTCCGCTATACAGCAATACGGGGATTCCTCGTGGTGCCTTATCAAAGTCGGAACACCATTCGCCTGCTTTCGGCCATTCGCAAGAAGCATTGATGCGTTCCTGCACCTCTTCATCGGTTACTTCGGGTTTGTCGAACTCGAAGCAATCGTCATTATCCATAATGCTTATGGCTTTTGTTATTTCGCCATCACCGATAATCTTATATCGGCCTCTTAGTGTGTCAACTGTTCTTTCCATAATTCGTGTCAATTCGTTCAATTCGTGTTCGTTAAAAACCTAATCCGTATAATCTGTGTAATCCGTGTTCGTTATAGCGGGTCAAGGAGCATAACACGCCGCTGACCGTACTCGTCGGGCATAGAGATATAGAGGTCACACTCTATGCGGTCTTGCAGAGCGAGGAGGTTGTCGAAGTTGTTGATGACGGTATCTCCGGGCTGCAGTCGGTGGTAGGCACGGGTTGGCGTCGGGGTCAGGAGGAAGGTACACATGGGCTTGTCGGTTGTTTCGGTCATTCGCGGCCTCTCTTCCATATGCGGCGGAACAAATTGATGCACCAGGGTAGCCAGATGTTGCGCGTCATCAGCAGCAGGGCGATGATGGCAATGGCGAGCAGGCGGTCTTTCAGCGTCTGCCACCAGCGCTTATACCATGGAAGTTCCATTTTTGTGGCGGGGGTCTCTTTCACGTCTGTCGAGTCGGACTGTTCCCAATGGGCTTGCAGGGCGTCGAAACGCTGTTGCCAGAGGTCGTTGACCGAATCAACGACCACACTCAGCCGTGCTTCAAATTCGCGGGTCAGGCGTTGCTCCGTCTGTTGCTGCATCTTGGATAGCGAGCGGTCGGTGGTGCGCTGTTCCTGTCGCATTTCACGTCCCAACGAGTCGGTCCACGTCAGGATGGTCTCGGTGATGTGCTCACGTTGGTCCTCGTTGCTGACCAACGAGGCACTGTACTCGTCCATGCGTTGCTGCCACGACCGCTCTATCTGTTCGTGCCACGACTGCACGGTGCGGTCAATCTGCGCCTGGATAGCCAGCGTGTCGGCCTGCTCGTAGTGATGGTGATGCTGCTCGATGGTCTTCGGCGTAGCGCAGCCAGTCAGCAGCGAAATGACTGCCAGCACGGCCAGCGCGGCCACCATTGTGCCGATGAAGGCAACCAGTTGCGTGATACATAACTTGATGCGCTCTTCGTCCGTCAGGTCCTTATACTGGTCACTCTCCTGCGGCGTCATCTGTGTTGGGTTGTAAATGTCAAACATAATCGTGTCGTTTTTGAGTTTTATCTGCCAACAAAATTACGCCAAAACCGCCAAAGCCAACGGACATCAACCGCCTTGCACGGTCTTGACGATGGCCGGAGCAAGGCGCGGAATGTTCAACAGCGGACGGGCAACGGCATAGACGCTATTCCACTCCTTGTCGAGCGCGTCCCACTGGTCGTCGTCGGCCTTGCTGATGCTGACGTAGAACGACCCGCCGCGCAGTCCGAGATACTTCGCCCTGGCAAGCAGTGATTTCGCAGCACCGTCGTAATCAGCCAGCAGCTGCGCCCACAGGTCGGCACCCGCCCCAGCGTCGTAGTCCCGTCGCGGGTGCTCGGAGGTAAGACCCGACGCTGACGCCTCGGGAACAGTGGCAAACAACTCCTGCTGCACGGGCTGTGGCATCTTTGCATGGTTCACCACGACGTTATAGGCCGTTCCGAGTGCCGTGCGCTCCACGTGGAAGAGTATCGCCTCTGGGTCGCCCTTCTTGCGGGTGCCAGGGTACAGCAGTTCATAGGTAAACGTGATGTCGGTAGTCTGCGGGTCAGTGTTAGCCATGCGGTCAAGATCGGCCTTCACCGCGTCCAGCACCTTCTGTCGGAAGTTGGCGAACTTTGGGTACGGCACAATCATCTCGCCCGTTCGTTCGTCCTTATACGGCACAATGCCCAGATACTCCTTCAGCTCCGTCAGCAGAATGCGCACCGTCCGCTCGCCCTTCTTCGTGCGGTTCATCAGCATCAGATACAGCCGTGGCGTCGGGCGCTTCGTAGAGTACGACGCAATCTTCTTCAGGTGGTTCACATAGCCCTGCGACATGTCGAACGCCCACTCCGCCACGTCGGGATTAATCTTCACGTCGATGTACGGCTGTTTGCGCATCACCGCCTGCTTCTCGCCCTCCTTGTCCTCAAAGTGGTAGTAGTCGCCCGTGTCCTCGAAACCGAACTGCGAGAACACGTTGGTCAGCAGCGTCCTACCCGTCGGATTGCCGTACTGGTCGAACTCCGGGTGCTCCACCTTCAGATTGATTTGCTCGATGGCCTCGCGGGCGGCATTGTAGTTCGACGGGTTCACGCCAAGGTCGGCCAAGTAAATCTTCATCGTCGGCAGGCCGTCGCGTAGCACGTGTTCCGAGAACAGCGCCTTCGGGCGGTTCTTCGCCTTGTCGAGGTGCATGTTATAGAAGTCCTTGATAAACGACTGCAACACCTCGCTCACCATCAACAACGCCTGCTGCTGAATCAGCGACAGTCCGGCACCCAGCTGCGTATATTTGAACGGCGTCTTCACCCACGACTCGCGGGCCACCAGTTCGCGCATCTGCTGCATCGTGATATTCTTGCTATCCATATCGTATATAATAAATAATGTTATTACCTATAACTATTTTTCGGTTACTATAACAAGACCTTTTCAGGTCGTTTGTACTATATTCCGTGGTCACTCAAACTATAAACTGGTTAACCTAAATCTCCTACGATGCCTATTCCTACACCGTTTCCACCATCGGGAAGACAAGCCACAAACAAGTCACCTTTTCTCTTTTTATATGAATAAGAAATATTGCTATACGTTGTCTTTGCTTGTCAGAAACCACCGTATTCAGGGCGTTTGCGGGCTGTTTTGGTTAACCGACATATAGTATAGACCACCTTCCAGCCAAGCATTTCAGTAACCCGTTTAGAGTTGTGGCGACTTTCTCGTCTGCCAGCAAGGTGTCCAACTATATAACTTCGGACACCTTGCGCTTACCCTCCTGCACGTCTAACCATAGGCCGATGGCCTGTGCCACCAGATTGCCGATAGTCTCTCCACGATGGCACTTGATAGTGTTCAGTCGCAGGTAGTCCGACATCGGGATATACGTCTGTACGCCCTTGGTGGGTTCCTGCTCCGATGGCTGAGGGCTGAGGGCTGATGGCTGATGTTTTTCACCGCCCTGCTCTTCAGTGTTCGTCTTTCTGATACCATCCCGCACTTCCTGTTCCATGTCGCTAATCAGCGTACCCTTCATCGCGTCAGCGTCCCAATTATTCTTGTTTCCCATAATTCTTGCAATGTTGATTTCTTGAAATGTTGAAATTTTATTTCGAGCCTGCTCACGCTCGGCAAACTGAAAGCGAGCTTTCGTCTGCTCTCGCTTAATCGCAGCCTTGATTTATTAAAAGAAAAGTGTTTTCGCCAGCTGCTCGTAGGCCATACTCGCTGTGCTGTACGGCTGCCAGTCGTAGATGCTCAGCTTCTTCGTCTGCGCCTCGTTCATCTTCGCAATGGCAGGGATGCCGCTGATGGGCGTCTTGTTGCCCTTGTACCACTCATAAAGCAGCAGACGACCACCGAACTTCTCGCGCAGGTCGTTCAGGATGCCTTTGGCGATATTCGAGCGCAGGTCGGTCATCGTCGGCAACACGCCCGTCAGTTCCAGTTGCGGATTCAACTCCTGCTTCACCGACTGCATATCCACCAGGATAGGGCCGATGCCGCTCACCGACATGCCCTCTAACGTGGTAGGGATAATCAGACCGTTGGCTACCGCCATAGCATTGTAGGTTGATTTCGACAGGGCCGGTGGGCAGTCTATCAGCACATAGTCGAATATCGTGGGCACCGTAGGCCCTTCGCCATCGTAATACTTACCGTCTATCTTGTCGGCAGTCGTCACACTCTTGAAGAAACACTTGCGCAGGGCCAGCAGCGGCTGTAACTGCTGCGCCAAGTCAGCATCCACGTTCTGCAGCGCCTTCACACTCGGACACAGCCAGATGCCCTTGTCATCGGTTATAGGCTGGTCGTAGCCGTTCTTTTTCTCCGGCACCTGATAGACGGGTAGTCCCGTTTGCTCCCTCAGAGCGTCCAACACTGTGCGCCCACGTCCCTTCTGCCAGCCCATCAGCTTCGACAGGTGACATTGTGGATCAAGGTCAATCACCAGCACCCTCGCTTGTCTGTTCTGACGTGTGATTGCCACTGCCAGGCTCTGCACGGTGGTGGTCTTCCCCACCCCGCCTTTGTTGTTGACAACCGCCAACACTTCTTTCAGTCTTGTTTCCATACCCGTCGTTTTTTAGTTGGCATTGCTTTTTACAAACTCGTCATGCGCCCGCTTCCTGATGACCGCCACCTCTTTGCCGGCAACCACCACCCCGAACGGGAACAGCATTCTGAACGTGTCAGACGGCAACAGCTTACAGTCCTCGTCCTGCATACTGTCGAACACAGCCAGCATGAAGCACACGCCGCGCGACATGCCAGCCATCACCTTCGCCATCCAGCCCTCCCTGTCAGGCTGGCGCTCAATCCACGCCATCAGGTTCGTGGTAATCATCTTCGAGATTTCCTCGATGTCCTGCGCGGCACCCTCCGACTCCTTCATCATCGCCTCGATGTCGATGTCCTTGATGTCCTTGCCGTGCTCCTTGGCGAACTTCTTCAAAAGTTCCTCGAAAGTTTCCTTTTTCTTGTCCATACTGCTTTTTTGTTTGATTACTTTCATTTATTCAACCAACATTGGTTTCAATCAAACAAACCGCGTTGAATGATTGCTTTCTTGTTTTGCGCATTTCTTGCAACGTTGGTTTGTTGATTGCTTGATTTCCGTCTTACAGGTCGGTTGGGCTTGCCATCGGCTGTTCCGTATGGGATAGGAACGCGCCTGCCGCTCGCCGTACTGCCTACAACATTGCCGTGCTTGCCGTCTGGCGTGCCAGTCGAACGCCACCCGCGATACTTCTGCTTGAAGGAGAAACTGGCGTGTGCGGCCTTCGGACTCTGATAGCCCTTGCCGTGGTTGTCGTCCACCACCTCGTCCGTCTCGCGGTTCTTGATCACATAGCGGTCAATGCCAGGTCTGCTCAGTTCCGCCCATCGTACTGCAATGTAAATACTTTCCTGTGCCATATTGTTTGATTTAAACGTTTATTGATTTCTTGATTTATTGTTTCCTTTGTTTCTTGGTCGCCTGTTGGCTCGAAATGATATTTAGAATTTATATTTAGAATTTTATTTAGAATAGGCTTGCGCCTTACATAGGAAAAATTTTAAATCACATTTTAAATACCAATTTTAAATAAAATTTCAAGCGAAGCGCCCACCATCATTGAAAGGTCAGCGGGACGGGTGATGTCCCGCCGACCCTATAAAGAGCGTTACCACGTATAGTTGATGGTACCGTCCCATGCTGTGTCCAGCGTCAGCCCGACGCCACCTTCCGAGGTAGCACCGCCACCCGTGCCGCCGGAACCGCCAAACAAACTGCCTTCCCACGTCGTAATCTTGTTGCGCGTCACGGGAACATTCTCCATTGGCGAGAACGTGTTGATGTCACCGTTGCTGGCATCCTGCGACGTGATAGTCAGCTTCAGGATATCACTCTGCTCGTGTGGGGCAGTATATATCTCATACACCCTCACAGCCTGGCCGTCATCGCCAATCACGCTGCGATATTCCGTCTGCTTCGAGTTCACGCAACCATACCCTGTTCTGGGGTTCAGTGTCGAACTGCCGCCCGTATAATAGAACTTCAGTCGTGCCACGTCAGACGGAATCTGCTCGTCGGTCAGCGTCAGGCGCATCATCGCCACCACACGCTGCATCTGCAGTTCTTCATTGATACCGTCACCATCTACCACCAACTCACCGCAATAGCAGAAAGTATCAGTCATCTTGTTACTCGGAAACGTTACCTTCGTTGGTGACGTAATCGTAGCATTACCATCTGTCGAATTGTGCGCAATAGCCACGACGGTATAAGTTCCCTCTGGCAGCGACATGTTCACCGTGCCGAAGTTCGCATCCGTCGACTTGAAACTCTTCGTAGAGCCAACCTTGGCATCGTCCTCGTCGAACGCCGCCACCGATAGGCGTGAACACTGATCCGTCAGCTTTGTCGCCGCACGGGTAAAGTCCTGCTGCTGGTAGGGTGTAAACCTAAGCACAACATTGGCACCGCCCTCGTCCACGTCGTAACCATCGCCCACGATAGGCTTCTCACATGCGGCCATCATCATCGCCGCCAGTCCGAATAATATTACTTTCTTCATAGTCTTTACTTTTGGGGGCGCTCCGCTTGAAATTTGATTTAAAATTTGTATTTATAATTTTATTTATAATTTTCTTGCGGAGTGCCATTTTGTTTATAACATTCTTACCTTTTCAATGTTTCCTGTTAGGGGGTCACGCCGGTACCACGACGAATATAGACGTTCGCTGCCAAAGTTAATCAGCATACCATATTCCGTATGCGTCAGGTGCATATAGTTCCAAAGCTGGCGCACATGGTCGTTGGTAGTATGGCTTACCGATTTCAATTCGCAGATAATATCATCAATCACCAAGTCCATGCGGTACGTCTGATCCAACTGCACGTCATCCCAGAAGATAGGCAGCATCTTCTGGCGTTCCACCTTGTGGCCGTCCTTCTTTAGCAGATACTCCATAGCAGCCTCGTAAGCCGACTCCAGCAGTCCTGACCGATACTTGGCATGAACCTTCATAGCAACACCAGTTATCGCTTTCATCGGTTCTAATTTGCTGTTGTATTGCTTAATCAAATCCATAGAAATTCTAAATAAAATTTTAAATATCCATTCTAAATAAAATTTCAAGCGTAGCGACCATCTGTTTGCTTTTGGTCGGGCTGTTGCCCTCAAAATTTTATTTATAATTTGTATTTATAATGTGATTTAAAATTGCTGCGCCCGAAATATATTCTAAATAAAATTTTAAATATCCATTCTAAATAAAATTTCAAGCGTAGCGACCATCTGTTTGCTTTTGGTCGGGCTGCCGCCCTCAAAATTTTATTTATAATTATTATTTATAATGTGATTTAAAATTGCTGCGCCCGAAATATATTCTAAATAAAATTTTAAATATCCATTCTAAATAAAATTTCAAGCGTAGCGACCATCACCAGTTCCCTGCAAACTCCGTGTCCCACTCGCCACTCAGTGCCAGCGCAAAGCCGCCTGCGTTCACGAAAAGATTACCCGTGTAGTTCGTTGAGCGGTTCGCCTTGAATGGCGCGTCCTCGATGCTCGCCGTACCAATCACCGCGTCGCTCTGGTTCTTGGCCACCACGCTCACGTCCGTCGTCCATTCCGTAGCCGACGAGAAGCCGTAGATGTTCACGCTCATCGTACCCTTCGTGCCTACCTTCGACTCGGGAATGGCAATCGTGCGGGGTGTCGAAGCCTGTGCCGCAGTAGGATCGCCCGTCAGGTAGTCCATGCCGTAATACCACGTTGTCGGTGTAACGGTAATGTCGGCGATGCCCGCAGGTATCTCGTCCGCCACCGTCACCCTCAGTCGTGTCACCACGCGCTCCAGTGTCACGTTGTGCGCCGACGACGTACCGGCACTCACCGTTATCTGGAAGTCCTTGTAGAACGTGTCCAGCGGCTTCGTCCAGACGATGTTATGCTCTGCCGTTGACAATGTAACGCCCTCGCCACGGCTGGCCACGAAATACACATGGTGACTGCCGTAGTCCAGGTTCAGCGTCGGCGTACCGAAGTCCTCGTCCGTCGAAGTCTGATGCACCTGCTGCACCAACGTACCGTCCACATAGTCCAGCACCCACAGGTCGGTCATCGCCTTTCCGTCGGCCTCCATTGCCGCACGGGTCATGCTCTCCGTGGTCATTGTGAAGTCACCCTGACAAGTAAAGGTAATAACCTTCTTCTTGTTGTTCACTGCGAGCTCGTTGCTCATGTCGTTCTCACACGCTGCCAGCATCACTGCGATACCTGCCAGCCAAATCAAATTTTTCTTCATAGTTTTGAAGTTTAAAAGTTTGTAATTAAAATATCTCTTTGTGTGATTCCACACATATATATAACGTGCCACCACTTGCTTTTGTTATTTATTTGGTCGGGCTATCGCCCTTGAAATTTGATTTATAATTTTTATTTATAATTTGATTTAAAATTGCTGCGCCCTGAAATTATTCTAAATAAAATTTTAAATACCAATTTTAAATAAAATTTCAAGCGAAGCGCCCACTACTTCAATATTCCGCCGGTTGCCAGTCCTATCAGCCCCAGGGGAATGAGCAGCCCCGTCTCGTAAATCACGAACAGCGCCACCGTAGCCGCTGCCACCATACCCACGGCCTTCAACGTGGAAGATGTCTGAGGGCTGATGGCTGAGGGCTGATGGTCGATGGCTGATGTCTGATGGCTGATGGCTGATGGCTGACGCTCTACACGCGGCTTGCGAGGCTTGCGCTGCCTGCGGGGACGGGGCTGGTTCACGGTTACATGCTCATTATTCGTGTAATTCGTGCAATCTGTGGCTTCTTCTATAACCTCCGGCTCATTATCCGTGCAATCCGTGCAATCTGCGGTCTCCACAACATCTTCCATCTTACCTCTTCCATCTTCCATCTTACATCTTCCATCATCCATCTTATTCCACTTTCCGCTTGCCAGTCCTGGGTACATCGCACCGGGATAGCACAGCCACCCGTCGGCATTCTCCGTCACCTCGTGGCAGATCTCGCGGTCCGTTCCGTGGAACGTCATCGTCATGCGTCCGTCACTCTCCACCGCCAGCAGACTGTAAATCGTCCCCTGCGGGTTATGCTTCATCTGATACGTCTGTGCCATAGTCTATATATATTATATAAGGTGTAGTTATCCAAGCATGTAAAACTCGAAGGCGAAAGCCAGCAGCATCATGAAAATCACCACGTCAGATAACGTAATCTTGCGCACCTTTTGCTTGATGGGTTGCAACACATAAACATTGATTGCTTTCCATGTTGCTTGCCATCCACGTTGAATGATTGCTTTCAACGCATCCACATTGATTGATACATTGATATCAATGTTGATTGCTCTGTTTGTTGATTGAATTGTTGCTTCCATTGTTGTATGCTTGTTTTATTGAAATATTGCTTGATTGCTTTCTTGTTTTCTTGAAACGTTGATTTGTTGCTTTCAACGACACAAAGATACGACATTTAAGTAAACATACCAAATATTTCGCAAGAAAAGTTTACTTAAACGTATAGATTTAACTTTTCAAAACGAAATATACATAAAAGTAAACACAAATTAACAAAACAACGATACGTTTACATTAAAGTATTAAATGTGGCAAAAATGTTTGGAAGTCAGAGAAGAAATGCCTATCTTTGCCACATACTTAAACGTAAACTTACATGGACATCAAGAATATAGCCCGCGAAAAGGGCATGAGAATAGAAGATATAGCCAACGAACTTGGAATTACAAAGGGTGGCCTATCAAAAGCTCTCAACGGCAATCCCACCATCGGGACGCTGCGAAAGGTGGCTGGAGTGTTGAAGGTACCAGTGACAGACTTCTTCCGCGACGAAATAGGCGACGCACCCGCCAGTCACATCGAGCCCCAGCAGAAGTGTCCTTACTGCGGACACGATCTGAACATCAAGGTAGAGTAGGCAACAGGTATTTTCAGGTATTTTTAGGTACAAAAAAGCGAGAACCGACGTGGCTCCCGCTCTTAATTCGTGAAATTAGTGTAATTCGTGTTCGTATAAACTTCTACTTCACTTTCTTGAACCATGTTGTCTGTTCGTCTGGCGTATCAATGTCAAACGTCAGCAAGCCATTCTTGATGACATATCGCAAATTTGTGTACGAATTACTATACCTGAGCCTTAGTACATTGTTTTCCGCAGTCCATTGATACAGGATATGAACATTATCTCTTATTGACTCCCGCCAGCAGTTGCCGTTGCTATAGAACTCCCAAGTCTCATAGTTATCCCACCTGGTAATTTCACCCCTATGGTCAAACTCCCACCTGCCTATCAGTTGCTCGTCTATTGGACCTTCTGGGTGGTTCTCTTTGTCAATCTCCTTGCCACACGATACCATCATCATGGCCACCATCATCACACACAATAAAAATACATTCTTTTTCATGTCGCCTTTGTTTTAAAAGTTAATAAAAAATATCCGTTTAATCCGCGTCATCCGTGGTCTTTTTTAATCAACTCGTCGATATACTCTGACTTATTCTTCACGCCAGCCAGCTTGTCGGCGGCCTCCTGACTGATGCGCACCATCAGGGGCACCTTGTATGCCGTCACCGGACGGCCACCGCCGCGCCAACCGCCACGGCCCGATGTCTTTTTTGCTTCTTCGTTTGCCATAATCGTTACTCCTTATTGCTATAATCCTTTTTAATCTTTGTCAATATGCAGCCCACCATGTACGCCTGGCTGTCCTTCGGGTTTTCGCGCAGGTTCTCGCGGGTCTGCTCCAACAGCGTGTCGGCGAACTTCACTACCGCCTCGTTGCTGATGTTCTCCAAGTCCACCGCCACCGTGCCGCGCCTGATGCGCCACTCCTTCAGACAGCGGCGCATGAGTGCCTGCAGGTCGCCACGGTTACTGTTGTCGACGACCACTGGCGTGCTCACCACCTTCAGCTTGCCGCGCAGCCCTGCGCCATTGTCGTCCGTATAGACGCACCACCAACTCTTCTTCTGCCAGTCCTGGTCTATCTCCAGTTCCCGCTCCGTGAGGATGGTAATCTCGCCCACCCACGGCAGCTCCCGTGACGTGCAGGCCACAAAGTCCTTCTCGCGTCCCCTGCCGTGCGAGCGGCTATTGTCAATGATAAACAGGGGTATGTCTCGTTTCTGGTTCATAATCTTACTTTTCCTTTAATTACTCAAAAACAAGGTACATATAACCGCCACGGTCACAATACACAAAGCAATCGAGTGAAGACTTGTTGCACATATCCTCCGTGCGCTTGTCCTGATGATTGAACATGGTGTCATAATCTTCGTCAGTCCATGTTCCGAGGTTCTGTTTGCTGACGCGACCTTCCCGTCCGTTATCGAGGTCAATGGACTTAGTTGATTTATAAGGATGCGCCTCACATTCCTTAATCACCTCTGCCAGTTTGTTATAAAATTCCTCTTTCATATTCTCGCCCTTTCTATAATTTAACTTTGTTGAACCACGTCACGACTCGGCCAAACAAGCGAGCTTGATGGCTCTCGCTGCTCCGTGATTTGTAATTATTCCTATATCCTATAATCAATTACCCTCGGTGATGTCAGCCAGCACACGACGATTGATGATGTCGTAGTCGCCGGCAATCGCCCAGAACAGCACATTGCAGTTCAGTCCTACAAAACCCTTCAGGTCGAAGTTGTCATCGGCATGGTTCGCCAGCTGCTCCAGACCTGTCAGCGAAATGCGCACCATTGCTTCCTGCTCCTCGCTCAACTCGTAGCGGTGTTTCAGAGTACTTATCGCATTCTCGAAAGCCCCCTCTTCACCACTCGTCACTCCATTCATAAAGTCAGCCATCACGTCTGCCAACTCCTCTACTTTCTTAATGTTCTTTGCCATAATATCGCCCTTTCTATAATCTTTAATTATTCCTATATCCTTTAACTAATTACTCCCAATCCACGATGCGCTCGTACTTCTCCAGATGGCCGCGAGGGGCGCCATAAACGAACTGCGTACCCATTTCGCCGGCCACCTTGATAGGCTGGTCGAGCTTGATGGTGGTGGCAGTCTTGCCGTCGCAGTCGTACTGGTTGCACTGGTAGCCGATAGTCATCTTTGGCAGTCGCCATGTGCCCCAGTTCTTGCTGTTCAGATAGCGCAACAGCACGTACACCGACTTGGCGTTGGTCTCGACGGGACTTTCGCCCGCAAACAGACTGAGGTATTCGTTGCTGGACAGCGTGTCGGCGGTCAGCTTCTGGCGCTCACGCTCTGCGTTGGCCTTGCGACGGATTTCCGCCTTAACCTCGTTCAGGTCGGCAATCATAGCGTCGATGTCCTCCACGTCTTCGCACTGCGAGAGTAGCCCGTCAATACCGCCAGCGGTGATAATCAGGCTGCCTGCATTGTCGAACTTACGTCCGTCCTTCTGCCAATGGTCCATATTCTTCAGGCTGTAATACTCACGGTAGATGTCGAGCGTACCGTTCTCGTTCTGCTCTACGCGATAGATGGCGCGTCTTGTCTTGAAAATCTTAGTTGCCATAATTTCTAAGTTTAAAAGGTAAATAACTAATGTTTGATGCTGCAAAATTACGAAAACTTTTTGTTTCCTGCAAGCAAATAACAAGAAAAGTTGCTTGCATTTAACAATGTTTTATGATTGCAACAAACAAACAGCTGTTTCCTTAACATCTGTTAGTAGATGCAATCAACTAACAATACGTTCTATTTATCTTTTGGTTCTTGCCGTCAGGCGACTCCCATATATATAATATAAATAATGTACGACCGTCCTCGCGGAGGGTCGCACATCGACGTGTGAAAGATGGTAGTCTTAAAACAAACGTCTGAACACTTAGTATAGGCCGCGCTCGGCCGAAACAAATTCAAGACTAAAATTTGTAATTCAATTAAAAGTGCATTAATCTCATTAAAAAGCAGAAATACTAAAACTTAACTTTAAAAAACCGTAAATACTAATACTACTTAAAAACCTAAAACAATTCTAATTATTAACAATTACTCCTATTGAAGATATTCGTTCCTGATGCCGTCGGGCAATGCCAGACGCGGGCGTCATTCTGATGCTGCGAGCAAGTCACGCACATCATCCCACGTGGCGACGTCCATCTGACCCGTCGCTGGGTCGTAATAGCCCACGGCCAGCGGTTCCACCTTCGCCTCTACGCTGTCTGGGATGATAAAGAACTCGAACGGCTCCGTCTTCGGCTCTGGCAAGTCGCTCATGGCGATGTCCTGCCGGCACGCCCGCTTCACGCGCTCCACGTCCTCACGCTGCATCTTCGGGTCATCCTTCAACGCCCGCCGCACGGCAGCCAGTTCCTCTTTGCGCATATACTCCTCCCACTCATGCTGCACTTGCAGCCAGTGGGCATACTGATAGATGTTATCCACCGCCCGCACCCAGCCGTCGGCACCGCCAGCCAACAGCAGCGACGCCATTGGCTGCGTCATGAACAGCCGGTTCGCCTTGTAGTCGAACGACAACATGCCGCTCGCGAAAATCTTCTCCAGCCACGCCCACATCTGCAGCGTCGCCTGCGCCTCGCGGTCCTTACGCCGTGCCTCGCGATACTTCCGCGAAAAAATAAACTTGATCACGTTCATAACCTTTAACCTTTAACCATTGACCATTGACCATTGACCATTATTCCTTCGTCTTCTTTTTCTTCGCGGGCTTTTCGTCAGGAGTATCGACCACACTACCGGCCACGTCGTCCGTTCCGTCCGTGTCAGTCCGCTGCTCACTGACCACATCAGCACCGCGAAGCCTTGTGCGGCTCTCGATGGCGTCGCCGATGACGGCAGTCACGATGGCCGCGTCCGTGGCAAAGATGCCGCCATACAGATGCAGCCCCGGCTCTACTTTTTGCACCATTGTGCCGTGCAGCACCACCACGCCCTGCGGGCCGTCGAACATCAGCACGTCGTCCGTCAGCGTCTCGTCCACGCCGTACACCACCTCCACCGCGCCGTGCTCCTGGCTCACCATACCGATGACGTCAGCCAACTGTTCGCACACCAGTTCCCTCTGGTCCTCGCGCGTCAGCAGTCTCACGCCCCGCATCGTACCCAGACGAATGCCCTTCGCCACGAACGCCAGCGTCTCCTTCGTCACCTCCGGCACCCACAGCGTCATCCTGTGGCCACGGCCCGTCATACCACTCACGGCCTTCGTCATAGCCGTTACCGTCACGTCGCCGCTCGTCTGCAGCATCACCGCGTGACCCTTCTTCTCTCTCAGCAGCTGCGGCAACTGTCGTTCTGCGCAGCACGGTTCAATCATATTTGCCATATTACTTTTTCTTTTTAGTGGCCTTTCGGCCAGAAATCTTACAAATCTTACAAAATCTAACAGTCTTTTGGTCGGGCTTGCAGCCCTCGAAATTAAGTTTAGAATTTAAGTTTAGAATTTTATTTAGAATTATTTTAAACCCAATTTTAAATACCAATTTTAAATTCCATTTCAAGCGAAGCGCCCACATTACCACGTCACGACCTCGTGCTCCTTGTTGTTCATCACCAGTTTGTCCCAGCCGATGCCGTTCAGTCGGTTCAGCCAGCCCGCCAGGAACTTCCGTTGCGTCGGGTTCTGCGCCAGCCGCTCGAAGTACGCCTTACGCTCCAGCCACAACCTGCGGAACAGCTCTTGCTGGTTGCCGTAGCCGTTGATGGCCGCAATCGTCTTCGGGCCAACCACGCCGTCCATCGTCACGCCCAGCACCTTCTGCGGCAGCTTGATGCCGTACACCCCGCTGTTCCAATACCAGTCCACCACCAGGTTCGCGATGGCCTGCGACCTGATGTCGTCCGCCTTCCACTTGTCCCAGTACACCGGCTTCAGCACGACGTATATTGCGTCAAACTCCGTAATCAGCATCACGTCGCGCTCGTTGATTACCTTGTCCTCGTTCTTGTCGTAGCCATACTTGCGCCACGTGGCCAGCGTCACGCCCTTGTTCGTCGCGCCGCCCTTGTCGCCCTTCACCTTGTTGTAGCCACCCTCCCACGACAGCAGCCACGGAGCCAAAATTTCTACCTTTGCCATATTTTTATTCTTTTTTTTATTTTATCTTTTGGTCGGGCTTGTCAGCCCTTGAAATTATATTTAGAATTATTATTTACAATTTTATTTATAATGGGCTTGCGCCTTGCAGTGGAATAATTTTAAACTTAATTTTAAATACAAATTTTAAATCAAATTTCGAGCGAAGCGACTCCCATTATATATCAATGCGTGACAATCCTCACCCCGTCGATTTCCATTATCAGATAGTCGCGGACGCGGCGAATCTGGCGGCTCTCGACAAACTGGATCATCCTTTGCCTCACTTCCGGGAATACCTTGATGCAGGTGCAGAAACCCTCTTCCACCTGACCCTTGCCCGTGATGTACTTGATGTGGAACGGCACGCGGCTGACACCCTTGCCGTCCTTGCCGCCAGGGGGATTGAACCCTCGCATGACAATTCCCGTCCGTGGGTCGCGCCACTCGAACTTCTCGGTCATGTCCCTGACCTCGAACCAGCTCCGTGTAGGTTTCATCTTCGGCATAATCATATTATTTTATGCCACAAAATTACGCAAAACCACTGAAACCCAACGGACACTATCATTTCCGTGACCGCACGAAAATGATAAAAAAAGAGCCCGCGACCTTCCCAGGCAGCAGGCTCTCACCCTAAAAATTAAAGTCATGAGACCTTAAAATATCTCTCTTGGTCGCTTCGCTCAAAATTTGATTTAAAATTAGTATTTAAAATTAAGTTTAAAATTGCTGCATCCAGAATATTCTAAATAAAATTCTAAATATAAATTCTAAATAACATTTCAAGCCGTCAGGCGCCCCTGTATATCTATAACGGCAAAAAGCCGTGATGTGGTCTGCGGGGGTATCGCTCCCCGTCGATTTCTGCGGTTGCTCCAATCTCGCAAGCCTCCTATAATGTATATTGTAGTGCGCCTCTGGCGCGAGCCGACTCCCTAATCTCCCATCGTGTCTATAACGTATTACACTATCTCAAACGTGAACGTCCTGTCGTCGCCCTCACCCTCCAGCGTCAGGCGTCCGTAGCGGATGGCGTTCATGCCAATCACGATGTCGAAACGCTCGTGGCCGTGGCTCACGCCGAAATACAACTTCGGATAGTGGATGCTGTCGCCTATCACCATCCCCAGCTCGTAAATCTCCGTCGGAGTCTTGCCAGCCGCCGTGTTCGAGTCCATGCTGCCCAGTGACTTCAGTCCCATCTTCGCGGCCAGTTCTGGCGTCACCTGGCAGTGCGTCGCCCCCGTGTCCCACAATGCCCTGACGCGCTCACCGTGCGCCGTCTCGCCGTCGGGTACTGGCGCATAGACAATGGCCTCGCTGATAATCTGCGTTTCCAGTTCGCGGCCTTTCAACACAATGCGCCTTACATCCATACCGAACTCGAATACATTGTCTCTCCACTCGTGACGGGGTTCACCTCGTTCACCTCAATCGTCTGCTCCTGGTTCAGCACCAGCGGCTCGTTGTTCACAATAATCGTCATCTTTTTCATAATCGTTACCAATTAACTTGTTATTTCTCGCGGTGTGATTTATGAATCACGCCGCAAATATACGAAAAAATTTTGAATAGTGATTCATTTCGCACGCTATAATATATATATAAAGGTATCATGCGGCCTGGGGACGCCCGCAGGGGTTCAGGATCTCGTCGACGGTATGGAAGTGGCACTTGTCGGCCAGCAGGTGAAAGTCGGCCATGTCGCGGGCAGCCTCCCAGACGCTCACGCCGTTGTCGCACTCCACGATTTCCGCCTTGTCGTGTCCCGCGTCCGTCCATCGGTACCAGCTCACGCAGTACGTCCAGTCCTCCGGCTTGTCCGTATAGTTCTTGTAAGCCACCTTCACGCGGATTTTTCCCACGTTGTGCTTATACGTCGATTCCTTGCCGTCGAATTTCATTTTGTTGATGATACCTTCGGCAAAGAACCGCGTCCACTTCTGGCGCTCCTCAGCCTTCACCGTCATGCCGTTCCACGTCTTGAAGTCGCGGAACTCGCGCCCGTCAGTGTCGCTGATTACCGATGCAGGCTGTAACGTCAGAGCCTCGCGGCGGAACTCCCCGCCGTTCAGTTCCATTTTGAACGGACCCAGCACCGTCTTCCACTCGCCCTTGGTGTCCTTGCCAAAGTCCAGCGTGAAGAGCCACACTTCGCCGTCCGATGCGTCCCAATAGCCCTTGCGGATGCTTGTCACCGTCGCCACCTCGTCGCTCCAGGCGTGCTTCACCTTGTCGCCTACCTTCACGCCCTCGGCCTCGGTGATGATGTTATTTACTCGGTTGTTACTCTCGATATTGTTGTTGTTGCTTGAAGTCTTCATAATTCTGTGATATTTTAAAGTGATTGTAATTGGGGTGTATAATTAACTTATCGTTTTAATGAGTCGTTCAAAGTCACTGGTCATATATACCAGGGTGCTGCCCTTTTCGCGGACGGCCACGTTACGCCCGTAGTCCACAAAGATATGACCGCGCCAGAAACCCTTCACGAAGTCGGCCACCATTTCGACCGTCTTGATTGGGTTGGAATCGTTGAACTCCTGATACTCGCGCATTGGAAGATACATTCTCGCCATTTCCACGTCGTGCAGGGTGATCGGCGTGCCCTTTGCCAGTTTCACCGACAATCTCAGTTTCTCCAATCGCTTGCCCAGCTTCGATAAGGTCTCGCGGTGGTTCAGCAGTTTGTGATAGGATCCCCGCGTCAGGTTGCCAGCGGCTACGAAAGCGATACGCGCTCCCGTGCTGTGATGTGCTTCCTGGTCGTAGGCAGCCTGTGCCTCGTTTAGTTTGGCCTCCAGTTGTGCCAGTTTATTTGTCGTTGCCATAATATTATCTCTTATTGTTATGAAATTGCGTTATTTTCCAATAATCTTTCTATAATAGAAAAAGCCTCTTTAAATGTTTTCACTCCTTCTCTCAGTACGCTCCGATGATCTGGGTTCTGAGTCAGGATGTCAAATGATTCTATATGTTTACCTGCTCTGTCAATAGACCTGCGATGTACGTTAGCATGAAGTATAAACTCTTTATCATTGTCTGCAATGTAAATGGCCTCCCAATTCTGAAAAGGACATTTGTAGTAATCTGGTTGCAAGTACCTCTTTGGTACAAATCCAATGTTATTCTGTGCCATAATGCTGTGATTTAAAATAGTGATTATAATATGGGTGTATAATGTATGATGTCTGATGTTATGCGGTGCTTACATCGTTCTGACCCAATAGTCGTTTAGGTCGATGGCTCCGCGCTCATAGTCCGCGTCGAAGGTGCCGCAGTCCAGATTGAAACGCCACACCTGGCGCTTTTCTTTCAAGTCCTCGGCCAGCGTGCAAGCCAGCTCGCGTGTCACGGCTCCCGCCTGATTCTCGGTAAACCAGTTACGCTTGAAGAGGAACAACTCCAGCGGCTTGATGTTATGATGAAAACGCCCGTTACCGTTGGTGTAGTATTCCGTCAGTTCCTTGTCAAGTGCCGCAAAACTCGTTTCTACACTCACGCCGTCGTACTCGCAGCCGTGCTTCACTTCCGCGATCCATTCCTTCACGCGGCCCTTGCCGTCCTCCACGTACTTGATATAATATACATTGAAGATGTCGCCCTTTTTCATTCGCTTAAACCAAGGCAGCTTGCAGCGGTTGAAATACTTTGTACCTATCACTTCGCAATAGTGATACATACCCTTCAGGCTCTCTTCCTGTCTCTCTCTGATGATAATATTCTTTGTTGCCATAATCTTTAATTTTTGGGGTGTTAAAAATTCGTGATGTTGTCTATAACGTATATATAAAGGTGATTATATCCAGCTCTCCGTGCGGTTCCCATCGTTCAGCCATTGCCATACGTCGGTGTAGCGGTTGCGGATATTGGCGTTCTCGTTGAAGTGGTTCAGGATGTGGAGAAATGCCTTCTCCATCGTGAAGTATCGTCTGCCCCATGTTGCGGGGTGCTCTGGCTCGTGACCCTCGAAGGTAATTTGTCGGCCTGTCAGACGGTAGGCAAAGGGCGCGTAGTCTTCGCTCTCGCGTGTCAGTGTTACCTCCCATGCGCTGTTGCAGTTGCGGAAAAGGAATTGGAAGGTTACTTTGTCGCCTGGCTTCCATGTCGATTCAGTGCCCAGCGTGTAGGCCACAAAAGCCTTTGTCATGCTCTTAACCTGTGCGGCGGTTGTCCCGTTGTTGTTTGTCTTCATAACTTTAATTTTTTGGGTGTTTATAATTTGATGTATGATGTATAATGTATGATGTATGATGTTATGCCCAGCTGATTTGTGAAAGCTGTTCGGGGCAATACGCCTTGATGAGTGCCAGGAACTGCCCGCGCTCCTGTGGGTTGCTCAGAAAGCCGGTCGAACGGTCGTCGCGGGTGCGGAAATACGAAACATGATCGCAGTCGCTACCCATCATGTAACTGTCGGCGGTTTCCTGCTCCTCGTCCTCGTCGCTGTCGCTGTCGTAGTCGTAGGCTTTCAGTCCCTCGTACACGTCCAGCAGCTCCGTCTTGCTCTCGTCAACGTCGCCCTCGTAGTCGTCCGCTTCGTCCATGCAGTCGCAAAGTTGCTCACCGAAGAAGAACGTCAACGGCTCTTCTGTCTTGGTCTCGATAATGCCTACAAAGTCGTAGTCGTGTCCTGTCGATTTCAAAATAAAATCGTTGTTCTCAAATAAAGTCTTCATAATCTTTAATTTTTTGGGTGTTAATAATTCGTGTTCAGTGAAAAATATCTCAGCCTATAATTAGTAACAATCCGCGTAGATGTCCGTCACGCGGCCTGCGTCAATCATCTTTCGCGCCCAGCGGGTCACGTTGTTAGGGTTCTCACATCTGCAGGCCAGTTGTGTCTGGTTGTCGCTGTAACCATGAGCGGCGGCGAAGTTGGGGCGGTGTACCTCGTAGGGGCTTGTAACGGTGTCCACTCGGATAACTACCCACTGCCCCGCGTGCTCGATGCAGCTTTCACTCTCTGAGCCGTCCACCATGTAGTAACGCCCGTATGGGTTACAGTTGGCGCTTGGGTCTTCCTCGTTGGTCTCCACTATAACCCGGGTGCCTTCCGGGTCGGCCTGTGCCTGCTGCCATGCAGCGTCCCACAGTCTGCAAAGCGTGTCGCGCTTCTCGGCCTCGGTCAGTGTCGGGTCTTCCTCTTCCTCGTCCTCCTCCTCGCTCTTGTCGCTGCCCTCTTTGAAGATGTCCAGCAGATCAGAAGCCAGAAAGTTAAGTAAATGGCGGTCGCTCTCGCTGATGTCCTCGCCGTTCTCGATGCGCTCCAGCATGGGGCGGTAGTGCATATCGAAGTAACTCAGGAAGTCGCCGAAGCTCTCAAAACTACCCGTTTTCAGGCTCTCGCGCTCTTGTGCTTCAACCTCTTGTGCCAGCTGTGCAAGTGTCATCGTGTCGCCCTCGTTGTATTGGGCGCAGTAAATAGAAATAGTCTTCATAACTTTAATTTTTTGGGTTGTTTATAAATTCGTGTAATCTGTGTAATCTGTGGTTTTATTTCCTGCGGTTCTGCTTGTGGCCGTGCTCGCTCTTGGTGGTGCTGCCTATCTTCCAGCCCTTCGACTTGGCGACCTCCTGATTAAATCGTGCCCAAACGTTTTCGTCGATAAACTCAAAATGCATGGTACCTTTTTTGTAACCTCTGCAGCGGAAGAAGCCCCACTCAAACCACTTGCCCCACTCTATTTCGTCTCGGTGCTTGCGGATGTGCTCGCCCAGATTGCCGATACTTGAAAACTCGATACCAGTCATATAACAAAGCGCTTTTGTCACGTCGTTTATTTTTTCGGTTCTCTGGCTGCTCCAGTCGTTCACCTCCATATATCCGCCCCAGCTGCTGTAATTTGTGATGTAGTCTGTAATAAAGCGGCGATTCACCATATAATTGCTATTCGTCTTCCACGTCTCGCCCGCCGTGCTGTTCTCGGCTGATAGGCTGCAAATCGTGTCGAAAGCCTCACACAGTGCGCGGGTCATGCGCTGCCCGTTGGTCTTTACGACGGTCTCTATAACGCGGTAGATATTGCCCATTGTGAACGGTACATTTTGCCGCTGCTCTATAAACTTGTTGATCTGCTCGCGTAGTTCGCGGGTGGCGTACTTCTCCATGTTCATTTTGCGGAAAATAATGCGCCAGTAGTATTTTTGCAGCTCCTTTTTATAGGTGGCGTGGTTGATGGTGGTCGCCTCGGCCCGTCCCCGCTCGCGGTTGTAGGTCACGGCCTCGAAGCTCACGGGCAATGCTCCGTAAGTGTGTTTTATGGCCTTCTGCTCGCCCGTCTTCTCGTCGGTCTCTACGGTGTAGTCCACAAACGAGGCGGCGCGGTTGATCTTCTCTGTGGCCTCCAGAACGCCGTCGAAGAGTTTCACGGCTTCCACGTAGCGGTTTACGATGTCGCGCAGGAAGTTGTATTGCATCAGTCCTTCGGTCTCGCCGTTGCCGCTCTGGTCGCTCTCCTCGTAGGCTGAGAAGTAGCCCGTGAACTCGTCGGCTCCCTGTCCCTCCTTCCACAACTTGACCAGCGACACACGGCAAGCGGTCCGGCGCTCTGCGGTGCTGAACACGTCGCCCAGGTCTTCAGCGTAGCCGCGAAGGTTCACCAATTCCGCAAACTCTCTATAATGGCTATAATATGAGCTTTCGAGGTTTGACGAGTTGCACAGGGCGACAATCACGCAGCCAGCGGGGGCGATGTCGTAGGCGTGTTGGATATGGCGCACACCCTGAGAGAATGGGGGGTTCATCACGATCATATTAACGTGGCTTACCTGCTCGGCGGTTACGCTCATAAAGTCCGACGCTATCAGGCGGAAGCCGTCGCGGCGCAAAATGGGTTGCAAATTCGGGTCTATCTCACACGTCAGCACCTCGGCGGCTCCAGCCTCGCGCAGTGCGCGGGCAATGTTTCCACTACCTGCCGACGGCTCCAGCACCACCAGCCCGGCGGGGCTGTCGTCCATTAGCATTTTATTTATAACCTCTTTCGGGGTTGGAAAGAAATCGGGATTATAAGAAAAGTTCATAATTTCAGTAATTTTAAAATCAGTGTATAAAAACGGTGTCTATAATATATATAAAGGTGGGGAGGGGTGCGGCCTAACTGTTAGGCCGCTTCCTCAAAATCTGGCACGTCCTCCGGGCTGAATCGTATGCGGGTGCCGCTGTCGCGCTTCTCGTCGCTCTGTGGCTCGTTGTGGGGCTGCTGTGGCTCGTTGGCTGTGTCGGTGGCGGTGTTGCCCGTCTCGCTGTCCTGGGCGGTCTCTGTGGCCGTGCCGTCGGCCTTGCGTACCTTTAGCGGGTTGGCCTCATGTACCTGCAAATCGTCATCAATGATGACAAGCACGCCGGGATCGTTGGGGCCTTGTGTGATGTAACAAAGGAACTTGCCCACGTGTCGCCCATCGGTCACGCGGTCGCCTACTCTGACCGTGCCGAAGTCGTTCGTAATTACTTGCACGTTCTCCAGCTTTCGCGGCCCTGCTTGCGTCGGCTCTGCCTGTGGCTCGTTGGCCGTCGGCTCGCTTTCGTTCTGGGTGTCGGTGATATCCTGCCCACTCTCTAACGTGTCGGCCTGCTCGCTCTCTGCCTGTGGCTCGTCCTCCGTTGTTACGTCCTCAATCGTTGCGCCCTGGTCGGTCGGCTTGCCGTGAAAGAAGAACCACGCCCGCAGCGCGTCCACGTCTTGCGGCTCGGTGGCTTCCCACTGCTTGCGCTCCTTGTTCCAGTGCGCCCCGTGTGCTTTTATATAACGCTTATTAAAATACGTCGTTTTCCAGTCATCCGCAACTACAGCCACGCCCTCGGCAGTCTCAACCAGTCGCAGCCCCTCGGCGGGTGCTGCTGTCATATCCACGCCGTCGCGGTCGCTGTCGCCCTGCTTGCTCTCCTGCTTGGTGCTGTCAGTCTTGGCGGCTTTCTTGCCGTTGTCGGTCTTCTCTGATGCCTTGGCGGTCTGCTCCTGCTCCCACTCCTTGCGCTGCTTCTCGATGTCGGTCAACTCCTCGCGGATCTTGGCGGCCACGTCCTCGCGCACTGCCTTAACGCTTGCGCCGTTCATAGTGATGCCCACGGCCTCGAACTTCTCGCGGCGGGTGCTCTCGGTCTTGTAGCTCGTGAAATATACGGGGCTGTAGTACGTTTCCATGTCGTAACTGTAAGGCTTGCACAGCTTCACGCCCTGAAGGTCGCCCAGAAGTACGGAGAAGTCGCACGGGGTCCAATCGTTTTCGCGTCGCTTTGTTTCCTGCATCGTTGCGAACACGTTGCCGCCTAACGCCTTTTTTATGGCTTTCAGGGTCGGGCCGTAAGTCGGTTTAAATTCGGGGGCTTTCTCCTTCTTTGTTACTGATACTTTCACGTAGTCGCGCAAATAGCGGCGAATGCTTGAATAATACGCCGTGCCCTCATTATTGCCAGAATAACAGCGGATCAAGTTTTCAAAGTGACGGTAAACGCCGTCAATGCCGCAAAGCTCCGCGAACTTGTGCCACTCCGTCAGCGTCATTTTGAATTGTTCGTTATTCTTGTGCAGTTTGGCGGGGTCGAAGTCGGCAAAGATGCCGGCGGCGATGTTCGCGGCCTGTTCCTCGCCCTCTTCGCTCAATGTGCGGGCGGTGTCGTAGTCGGTAGCGTCGCCCAGTCCTCCCCCGTAAGCCTCGCGCCAGGGTGCGGACTCCTTGCGCTCTCTGTATTCTCCATAATCTGCGTAAGGGTCCGACGTGTAATAACTCGGTACAAAAAATTCTAATTCCTTGCAGGTCTTGCGCAGCTCGTCAGCCGTTGGGCCGTCTTCCCACGCTATCGAAAATTTTTCTTTCCATATCTCGCCCGAAATCGTAACTTTTACGTCAAGTCCGGGGAAATAGTGATTAATCACGGCTTTTATATTACGCTTTGTTGCGGCGATGTATGCGGCGCACGCCTTTTTGTCTGTGAAGTCGTAGGCGCGTTTTTTGCCGCTCACGGTGGCGGGTATGCGCTCCAGAATCTGAGCCCACGCACGCACGGCGGCGCGGGTCTCTTCCTGAGCCTTTGCGATGCGCTCACGCTCGCGGCGTTCCTCTTCTTCGCGTTCCTTGGCGCGGCGTGCTTCTTCCTCGCGGCGTTCGCGCTCTTCCTCTTCACGTTCACGGCGGCGGGCTTCTGCCTCCTGTCGTGCCCGTTCTGCGTCTGCGTGTTGCTTCGTGCCGTTCAGGTTGCGGGCGGTCTGCTCGTACTCGTTCATCATCTCGGCGAATGCTTCAGCGTTGCCGCCGGTGTCGGGGTGCAACTTCTTGCATAGTTCGCGGTACTCGCTTTTCAGGCTCTCGGCGGTATAGGGGTAATTTATGAAGTATTTCATAATCTTTAATTTTTAGGGGTTCTATAATTTCGGGGAATGTCTATAAATACGGGGTTATTTGTTGAAGTGTGCGGCCAGAATAGCCAGGGCGCGGCGGTCGCGGTCGTCCTTTGCCCAATGGTTACGGCCTGAAAAGTCCAGACGATCGGCGCAGACGCGGCGCAGGTGGTGGCGGTTGTTGCGGTAGTCGATGACGATGGGCAGGGCCAGCACGTTAAGCGGGCGGCGCTCGTCGGCTACCTTGGCGCGGGTACGCTCGCGGTGTGTCTCGCGGTCTTTCCTGATGCCGTCGAAGCCCTTGGCGGCGATGATGTCACGGGCGGCGGCCTCGGCCTCGCGGTTGAACTTGTAGCGCTGATCGTGTCGCGGCTGTCTTACGTCTGAATACGTGCTGCACATGATTTCACGCACGGCGGCGGCGTAGATAGTCCAGGCGGCGCGGATAACGTCGCGGCGGGTGTATGTTCCGGCGGTACTGTTCCAAAGCGCCCAGGCGGGGCGGCTGTTGGTCTTGTTGGCTGTTGTCTTCATAATCGGCAAATATTAAAGGGTTCTATAAATAGGGGAAATTCTCAATTTTTCGCGGGGTCTATAACGTATATATACATTATATTATAATAGGGGCCACGGGTGCCACGGGGGCGGCAGGTGGGCAGGGGGTAGCCACGGCAGCAGGGCAGCCAGCAGCAGGGGCGGCGGGTGTCGTGGTGCCAGTGGTCGCGGGCGCTCCATCATGTCGGCGAAGTCCTGGGCGGCCTCGCTGTCATCGTTGGCGGCTGTGCGTGCCTTGGCGGCGGTCGTGCCGTTGCCGTTGGTCAGTGTTGCCAGAATGTCGCTATATTCGGCGCTCATCGCCTTGAACTCGTCGGCGTTGCCTCCCTTGTCGGGGTGCATGGTCAGACACAGGGCGCGAAATTCGGCCTTTAAACTCTCGGCGGTATAGGGGTAATTTCTAAAGTACTTCATATCTTTTGCGGATTAAATTGTTATTATTATGTTCTTTTGTTCTTATTATCTAAGAATCTGTTAATATGTTATTATGTCTTATTTGTACGCGGGTATCGTGAAATTATAAGTAAATACCACGTAAACGAGGGCGGCGACCATGAGCCACAGCAGCACGGCGGCGGCGCGGGGGTGGCGGTCAGTCCAAGCGAAGAGGGGCGCCAGGGCTCCCAGTTCGCGCAGTTCGGCGGGGGTGTCGTTTATTGTCTTCATACGCTATAATATTATAATATGGTGATATTTCGCAG